>Ga0302326_10000748_pt1 | contig 85730 bp, 89 predicted proteins | sample Palsa_T0_3_FD_202264 | JGI IMG/M metagenome (GOLD analysis project Ga0302326, IMG submission 202264) | Peat permafrost microbial communities from Stordalen Mire near Abisko, Sweden - Palsa_T0_3 | ecosystem: Environmental > Terrestrial > Soil > Palsa > Peat permafrost | place: Sweden: Abisko...
CATGCCCAACCCTCGATGTAGAAGGCTGAGGCGTCGCTGGCTGCCGCAAGCTTTGGCGGTGCTCCTTGTGGTTGCGCAGATCCAGGCAGCCGAACAGGTTGCGGCTCCTCCACAAGCACCCGCTCAGCAAGCCGCCACCCCTCCGGCAACTCCGCCTCAAACGCCGGCGCAGTTGCCCGTCGAGCAAAGCCTGAAGGTCCGCGTACTAGCCGGCAACGGCGAGATGAATGATCTCGAAAAGCATGTCATGGCGCCGCTTGTCGTCCAGGTGGTGGATCAAAACGAACGGCCCATGGACGGTGCCGACGTGGTATTTCGCTTCCCCATTAGCGGGCCCAGCGCCACCTTTCCGGGCGGAAAAGCTTCGGTCACGGTAAGGACCAACGGAACCGGGCAGGCGCCTGCCTTGAACTGGATGGCCAACGGCCAGGTTGGAGCTTTCGAAGTCCACGTGAATGCCACCTACGGCAACCAGGTCGGAGAGACCACGGTCTCGATGAGCAACGTTGCGCATATCGTGAACCAAGGGAAGAGGGCCGGTAGTCACGAAAGTTTGTGGTCCCACCGATGGTTTAAGGTCGCAGTAATCGGCGGAGCTGCCTTAGCGGTCGGCCTCGGCGTATACTTTGGCACTCGGGGTGGCGGTTCCAAATCGGGCCCCACGGTTACCATCTCCCCCGGGGGAACTCCAGGCGTCGGAGCACCCTAGCGTTTTCTATGCGCCCCCAACTTCTCTTTGTCCTCGGCTTGATCTCCGCCGCTTGCCTTCCAGCCCAGCAGACCTCGTTAAGCGGTCCGGTGGAGGCGCTTACTTTCGACCCTCCTTCGCGCAGCCTTCGCGCCGTGAATGGCTTTCCCGGAGCCGCTTCTTTCGGTCCCGCGTTGCTGAGCAATGTCGACCTCGCCTCCGTAGCTCCCGGGCAGAATTACGGCATCCTTTTCGAGCGGGGAAAATGCCTCTACGTTTCGGGCCTCGGTACCAAAGTAGTCTCCACTGTCATCCCCAGCGTCACATCGTATCCTGACCGAATTGTTTGGTCGGCGAATGGATCGCTTGTCATCCTTTACTCCCGCGCAGGACACTGGTTCCAAACCATCGCTGGCTTTCCAACTGCTCCTGTCGCAAACACGCTCGTCGACGTCGCATCGCTCGGCGGTTCCCTGACCACCATGGCCGTCGACGCAGCAGGCAAACAGATCGTGCTCGCTGTCAGCGGTGACAACGGCGGCGTGTTCGAATCCGCTGGCGGCCAATTCACGCCGCTGGTCTCGATGGCAAAACCGGTGTCACTTTCTTTCTCGAACGATGGCGAAACCCTGTACGCGCTGGACGCTGCCACGGCCCGCGTAACTGCTGTGACGCTCAGCAGCCACGGTCTTCAGACCCTGGCGCTCTCTGGAATTATAAACCCGGTCGCGATTCAGTCGCTCGTAGATTCCGAAAATCGCCAGGTGCTTTATGTAGCTGGGGGCACTGATCGGTTAGTCCGAATTCTCGACGTCGCCACTCAGCAGACCATCAGCGAGGTCCAGCTCAGTTTCCAACCCACCTGCCTGGACCCATTCGGCAGCGGCAGTTTCGTGCTCGCCTCCCGTTCTCAATCGGTGAATCCACTCTGGCTCTTTGCCGCTACCCCTCAACCCGCAGCTTATTTCGTCCCAGCGGTGCAATTGCGGACGCCCGATCGTAAAAGCATCGCCGTCGCCGGGAGGACGCCGTAGTGCGCTCCGTTTTGATTCTGGCCGTGCTCAGCGCCGGCTTTGTATCCGCTCAATCCATCGATTTTAGTTTGTTGGAGGTTCCTGCGAGCGGTAATCCGCTGACCATCACGAATAACTCCACGGTTCAGATAGCAGCCACCGGCGTCGGCGTTGCTACCCCGGTGACCATCCAGGCAACCTACACCGGGTCAACCCAGGCAACCATTGCCAGCCAACCGACGATTACGCAGGGCTCAACCCAATTCGCGCTTACCGTTCCCGCCAAGGAAACGTTCCCGCTGGTGCTCACCAAGAACCAGGTTCTCACTTTCACCATGACCTACACGCCCACCAACTCCAGCGGCGCGAGCGCGCAGGTAATTATTCCGTATAGCGAACCGAGCTCCAATGGCGGTACAGCCACCAATTCCATCACTTTGCTGTTTGAAGGTTTCGCACCCTCCATTACGCTCAGTTACTTTATTACACCGGCCAACGGGACAACCCCGAATATTCTTCCCATTGCTTCCGGCGGTACCATCACCTTCCCGGCCACTCTGATCAACACGACGGCAACCGGCGGATTGCAAATCAACAATGTTGGCACTGGCCCAGCGTACATTACCGGCATCACCGGCCCGCCAGCGACGAGTCCGTTCCAAACGGGAGGAACGCCGCTAATATCCCCGACCGCTCCTTACACATTGGCGCCCAATATGGCTTTGCCGATTGATCTGTTTTATAACCCGACAAAAGTGGAGACCGATAAGGCCACTATCACCATCACCTTTCAAGACGGCACCGTTGATACCATCAATCTCGCCGGCACCGGCGCCACCTCGACTTACACGTACAGTTATCTTTCCACGGGCACAACGCCCACCACGGTTGCCCCGGGCGGCACCATCACATTACCCTCCGTGCCCCTCGCAACCACGGGAACCACCCCCGCCTCCAGCCAGGTGATCGTAACGGTCACGAATTCGGGAAACGCGAATGGCACCATCAATTCGATCGCTGCCGTCCCGAATCCGCCGTTCGCTATCACCACCCAGCCAACCGTCCCTCCGACCTTGAAGCCTGGCGACACTGAGAATTTCACCATCTCGTACACGCCTACGCTTGTCGGTCCGCAAAAAGGCACGCTGCAAGTTGGTAGCGATACGTTCGTCCTGGCAGGCACCGGGCAGGGATCGCAGTTGACCTTCTCCTATGCTTCGGGCGGTGTAACCGTGTCGCTTGGAACCAGCGGAGAAGTGGTCTTTCCCTCTCTCGATATCAGCCAATCGGAACAGGTGCTTTTCACCGTCACGAATTCCGGAACATCCACCACTACGCTGTCGCTGGTTGCCACCCTGCCACCCTTTTCTGTGCCGTCCATTTCGCCGATTTCTCTCACGGCCGGCCAGTCCACCACATTTCCGATTACTTTCACTCCAACCGCGCTTGGTCCCGTGACACAAACGCTCGTAATCAACAACACCTCTGTCACATTAGGTGGCGCTGGCAAAACTCCACCCTCCATACCTTCCTATACCATCAGCGGTCCTAGTGGGAACGTCTCGCCGGCATCCCAGGGCAACGTCAGTCTCACTTTGGCGGATTCATATTCCGTGGACCTCGATGGAGTGCTGACTCTCACCACCAACGGCGATTTTGGAACGGACCCCAGCGTTCAATTCTCAACTGGCAGTTCCACCGGCAACCGCACCGTCGATTTCGTGATCCCAGCCGGAAGTACCAGCGCTAACTTCGCCGGGCAAGGATCCGAGATTCTGCTGCAAACCGGCACCGTCGCCGAAACCGTCACGCTCGCCCCCACTTTTTCAACCACGGCCGGCGTCGACGTCACCCCGTCCTCACCAACCACCTTGGAGTTCACCATCCCATCCTCGGCGCCGGTATTGGAAAGCCTTCAGGTGACTGACGAAAGTGCAACCGGCTTCACACTTCTGATTCTTGGTTACTCCACCACCCGGAGCTTAGCTACGCTCACGGTAACCTTCACCCCGGCTTCCGGCTTTAACCTGACAACGACATCGTACCCCTTCGATCTTACTGGCGCGTCGGCATCTTGGTTCCAAAGCGTTAGTTCTCAAGGATTTGGCGGCCAATTCCAGATCACGCTCCCCTTTACACTCACCGGCAGCGTAGGCAAGAACCAAACCCCTATCCAGGCCATCGCGTCGGTTTCGGCGACGGTGAGTAACGGCTCCGGAACCTCGGGCTCGGTCCAGTCCCCCGTCCAATAAGGTGCTTCGCATCGTTATGCGTCTTACTGAAACAGTGTTACATCGCATAGACGCTGTAACCTGCTCAGCCAGCAAGAGTACCGCTTCCTCGTACTAGTACAGTATTCAAGCGACAGGGCTTGTATTCGTCAGTGAGAGGCCCTAATATGGAGAAGCAATTGAACTGATAAAAGCATTCGTCGGATAATCTTTAGGAGGCGTGAGTGAGTTACAAATTTGGACAGTACATGATTCTCGCGGTTGGTGCGCTGGGCCTTGCGGCTCTGCCCGCTGCTGCCGATACCCCCTGCGCGTCAGCGTTATTGAGCAGCTATCTCGTTTCTGGATTTACGTGTTCCGTTGGAGATCTCGATTTTAGCGACTTCAGCTTCAACACGGGCGGAACAAACCCGGTTACCCCGGCTGGCGTAGGCGTCGCCCCGGTTACCAGTCCTGATGGCCCTGGTCTGGATTTTGACCCTTCGGGTTTCGTCAGCGGTGACGGATTGAGCCAGGACGTTATGGTTGGGTTCACCGTGACTGCGGCCCCTGGTGTTTTGATTGACGACATCTATATGGGTTTCGGCAACGTCACCACCAGCGGTACGGGCACTGCTCTGTACACCGAGAATTTCTGCGGCGGTCCAGAGGATTCGTGCTCACTCTTCGTCGAGGCGCCCACCACCAGTGATACCAACGCCGTGAAGCTCAGTTCCACCGACATCGGTGGCCCGGTTTCCTCGCTCAACATTACCAAGGATTTGACCTTGCAAACGGGGACCGATGGACTTGCCGCCACCTCCTCATTCCTCAACGAGTACTCCACAGTGCCTGAGCCGCGTGCCGTATCGCTCGTCTTAGGTCTGGGTGTCCTGGCTGGCTTCGTGTTCTTCAAGCGGCGTCAGGTAGCGCAGAGCTAGTAGTCTTCTCCATTTCTTTTTTCGAATCCTACGGGTCCCGCTTCCAAGCGGGGCCCGTTTTTTGTTTGTCCCCGCATAAGAAGCGACAGTACCCCTGGCCTGCGGACGACGTCTCGTCGGGTGTCTTGGCCTTCACCGCTGACGCGCCGCACTACGCCGCCCTTTGGCAGGTTCATGGTGTGCCGCGGCTGCTCGGCGCTATTAGAATGTGCCAGCCTAGCTGATCTTGCCCAGTAGCTGTTTGATCCGCGCTTCGTCTTGCCGGGAAGGATGCGCCGCCAGAGCGGTCTCCAGCTCTTTCTTGGCGCCTTGCTTGTCACCCGTCTCAAACATGGCTTGGCCGAGATGATAGCGGAAGGTCGAGTAATTGGGGTAGTTCTTCACCAGGTTAGTAAAAACTTGCAGCGCGCTGTCTCGGAGTCCCTTTTTCAGATAAATGCAGCCGAGCGTGTCGGTATAACTCGGCTGCCCGGGTACCGTCTGGAGCGCTCGCTGAGCAAACGCGAGGGCTTGATCCAGATTCCCACCGTTCTCCGATATGAAGAAGGCCATGCCGTTCAGGGCCATCGCGTCGTTGGGATGTGCCGTCAGCACGCTCTGATATTGGGCTCGCGCTTCGTCCATGCGGCCCGACCGGCTCAAAGCCTTGGCCAGCTCCAACTGAGTTCCCTCGTCGGCCGGAGCCAACTTCGCCGCCTCGCGATAGATCGGCAAGGCGCCGTTATCGTCCCCGCGCAGAGCGTATACGTCAGCCAACTCGAGGTGCCCGTGCGCCGACTTGGGCTCTGCGGCCACCACCTTCTGGAACGTCGCAATGGCGGCGTCGTATTTCCCCGCCAAAGCCTCCGTGCTGCCGAGCTGGTTCAGCAGCAGCGTGGAGTTGTTCGATCTCCTCAGCCCCTCATTCAGCACTCCCAGGGCTTTGTCGTATTGCTTCTGAGCGCTGTAGGCCGTCGCCAGCCCGGCGATGGCTTGCGGGCTTCCTGTTTCACGAAGTTTGCCGAAAGCCTGCTCGGCATCCTGATACTTCTTTTGCGACAGCGCCAGGAGTCCCAATTCCATCTGAGCCTGTAACCCGTACTGAAGATCCTTGCTGTGCGCGAGCCCGGTTAGGCGCGTGAGTTCCACCCGGGCCGTCGCCACGTTTCCGCTGCGAGCCAGTGCTTGCGCGTGCAACAGCCTGGCGCGCGGATCGTCGGGGACCGTTTTCAGGATCTCATTCGTCTGTTGGAGGGTCTGGTCTGGCTGCTTCTGAATCAAGCCGATCTCCGCTAGCGCGTAACGGGCTTCCAGGTAATGCGCATTCTTATTCAGAGCTTGTACATACTGGGCCTTGGCCGCCTGCAGATTGCCCCGCAACTGCTCGGCACGGCCAAGTTCGAACGATAGCGACGCATCATTGGGCTTCTGCTTGGAGAGGTCCTGCAGCGTGTGCTCGGCTGCCTCGATCTTCTCCGGATTCCGCGTCGTCAACAGCATGTTGGCCTGTACGCGCCGTGCATCCTGATCCTTTGGATTCTCCCTCACGATCTGGTCCACGGTGCTGGATGCCTGGGCTCCTTTTCCCTCCGCCAAAAGCGCATCGGTAGCTCTTTTCTGATACACCAGCTTTTCTGCGTCCTTCGACGATTGAGCGCCTTGTTCGAAATACCGCGCCGCTTCCGGATATTTCCGGATGGTTGCATAAAAGTCGCCCACCCACAGGCGGGCTTGGGGGAAATCCTTGGGATCATCCAGCAGGCGCTGCAAAGTGGCTTGCATCTCCGCCTGCTTTTGGACTCGATTGTAATGCGCGGCTAATTCCAGTAAGGAGCCGCCATCCTTGGGATTGTTGCCCACTTTGGTCTTCAGAATATTTTCCGCATCGGCTGGCCGGTTTTCCCTCGAATACCATTGGTACAGCACGGTGTAAACGTGCCCATAGGATTTCTGCCGCGCGATCAGGTCCAGCCCCAGCTTCTCGGCTTCCTTGTCCTGGCCGCTCAGAATCAGGTTCTGCATCAAAGCGCTGGTTACACTCGGATCCGACGGATTCACCTGCAGTGCCTGTCGAAACAGCGCTGTGGATTCTTCCCGTTTTCCGTCCGTCAGGGCCAGGTAAGCCTTCTCTCTGATCCCCTCGAAAGACTTCGGATTCTTCGCCAGCAACTGATCCGATGTCTGCTTCACCAGGTCGTAGTAGAATTGCGGCTTGTGTGAATCGAGCAGATAATATTCCAGCCCCAGGCTGCCCAACTGCTCCTTGGCATCGAAATTGGCTGGCTCCAGGTCCACCGCTCGATATAAGGCGTCGAATGCTTCGCGCGAATTCTGTTCTTTGATCTCCGTCAACCCCAGCCGGTAGAAAGCCTCTCCGTAGTGCTCATCCTGTTGGATTGCCTTGCGATAATTGATCGCCGCTTCCGAATACTTGCCCGCGTCGAACAATTTGTTGCCCTTGGCGACGTATCCCTGCTTCGAGGTCTTGCAACCGGAAATCGATGCCAAACAACCAACCACCAAAAAAACGCTGACCAGGTTTCTCATTTTACTTTCCGACGGTTCTCATCATATGCGGGGAGCAGAAGCGGACTCACCTCTTATAACTTATAACGAGTTTGGCACTCTCGGATGGGACCGCCAATTCCACCGAGGTACTAATCGACAGTTCGTGGTTACATCAGTACCCGGTTACAAGAGGCCCCGCAGGATGCCCGCGGCTTGTGGCGTCATTTGAATGGCCACCCGTAGCGCCATCGCGGACATGGGCGCGAGCGCCCACCAGGCGCGCCTGCGCAGCGGCCCCAGCGCCGCAAGAAGGATGAGCGGCGAGAAGGGGCGCGCGTAGCTGTAGACCTGTGCCCAGAATCTGGGCGTGCTGGTGGCCAGCACCAGGGCGAGGAAGCACAGGATCGTCCATTGTTCCACGTCCCAGGGACGTCGCCTGAGGCTCCAAACCCCCATCGCAATTACCGCCAGAAATCCACACAGGGCGAGCGCATCGGCAAACTGCAATGTCCGGTTCAGCCAGGGGACGAATCGGTAAACCGCCGGTCTGAACAACTCCAGGAAAATGCCAATTGCCGGATACTTGAACAGCCAGCTGGGCAGGAAATACAACCGGTCGGAATGCGCCGAGACCGAAGGGAGATACTTCCAGACGCAGGCATACCAGGCCGCCGTGGGCAGAATCGCGGTGGCGAACGCCGCCGCTCGCCTCCAGCGCTTTCCGCTGAGATCGTAGCCGCATTGAGCCGCGATGAGGAGCGCTCCTGTGTCGCGCACCAGCGGGACCAGCGCCAGAACCAGGTAAAGCCCTGCGCCCGCCGGTTTCCCTTGCGCCTGCTTCTTCGCGTAGCGCAGAAAGGCCACGAATAATGCCGCAAGTGCAACATCCACCGTCATGCGGTCGATGGAGGTGAGCGTGGCGGGAAGCAACAGGAAGGCCAATCCCCACGCCGGGCTGTGCCCTTCTTCCACGGCGAAGAGCCCCAGCCAGTAAGCGCCCAGGAAAATCCATCCGATGATCAGCCCGATGTACACCGCGTCGATGCGCTGATCTTGCCCCGCCGCCAGCAGCCACGCGAGCGTTGGTACCAGGATGCGCCGGTATCGCAGCCGCGGCGAGTCGAAGTAGGTGAACCAATCGGCCCGAAACCAGGGTGCGTGCGCCACATAGCGGTAGAATTGGCCGTCATAGCCCGTCGACCCATGAAATCGGTAGGTCTCGGCAGCTAGTTCCGGCGGTATCAGCCGCACGTCTCCCGTCATGAACAGCGCGGTCCAGTTGCCGCTGTAGTTGAAGTGCACCGTCGCGGCCTGCCAGGAAATTACCGCCAGCGCCGCAGCCAGTGCATAGAGCAGACAGCGCGTCCTTTGGCCCCTGGCGTCGGACAGTCGAATCGTTTCCGCGGTAACGGGCAGGCTCTGGGGCATGCGTCATCCCAGTCTACGACGGAGCCGCCGCAGGGCGATCCATGAAAAATAGCGTCGCGCACCGTTCTCCCGGCAGTGTATGATTGATTGTCAATTGTTATTTATGACCCTAATCGCGTGAGCCAGGTCTCCGTCATCATCCCGGTCTTCAACGGGGCGAGCACCCTGGGAGCCTGCCTGGACGCCGTGTCTCGCACCAGCGAAGTGTCCTGCGGATGCATCGTGGTGGACGATGGATCGACGGACCAATCCGTCGAGATTGCCCGGCGCGCGGGCGCGCAAGTCATCGAATTGGGAACTCGCGGGGGGCCGGCGCGGGCGCGAAATGTCGGGGCGCTCGCCGCTCCAGGAGAGATCCTCTTGTTCATCGATGCCGATGTTTGCGTGCAACCGGGCACCATTGCCAAGGCCGCGCGCGCACTGGCCGAAGACAGCTCCATCCACGCCGTGATCGGATCCTACGATTTTGAACCGTCGGAGCCGAACTTCCTCTCGCAGTACAAAAATCTGTTCCATTCCTTTGTCCATCATCACGGCCGTCGCGACGCCAGCACATTCTGGACCGGGTGTGGCGCCATCCGGCGGAGTTTCTTTCTCCAAACTGGAGGCTTTCCAGAACACTGGACGCGGCCGTCAGTGGAGGACATCGAGTTCGGCGCCGCGATTTGCCGGTCCGGTGGGTGCATCCGTCTTGACCCCGATCTGGAGGTAAAGCATCTCAAGCGCTGGAACCTGGTGGGCTTGCTGCGCACCGACATTTTCGATCGCGCCATCCCCTGGACCCTGCTGATGCTCCGCAGCGGCGCAATGCCGAACGATCTGAACCTGCGGGTGGAACAGCGCTTCTGCGTGGCCCTGGTCTGCCTCGCGCCGGTGCTGGCCCTGCGCTTTCCAACGCTCGCCGGTCTCGCGATTTTGCTCGCGATTCTTTTGAACCTTCCGCTCTATCGATTTTTTGCGCGCCTGCGCGGCTGGCCGTTCGCCATCCGGACCGTGCCCATGCATCTGCTCTATTTTTTGTACAGCGGCCTGTCCATGCTGGCCGGTATCGCTTTCTATGCAGTCAGAACGGAACCCGCGGAGAAGCAGGAGCCTGCGCTAAAACCAGAACGCGCGTTCCGGCAAAATGCACCGTAGCCCGGCCGGCCCGCGATTAACTACCGGCTGCCAGAAAAAGCAACTTGCGAATTCTAGCCAGCCATTCCGCGCGGGAAATGTTTTCCCAGGGTAAAGGCCGCTCCAGTACGCTCTGCGCTCCAGTGCCGCTCGCTTCGCTTCGAACGCCCTTCCCATCAGCCGTTGAATCGCGTATCGGGATTACCCGCAAGCCGGGATTCGCCGCCGCCAGTATCCGGACCATTTGCTGGTAGCCGCGCAATTCCGGATTCACGATAAGGATCGTAATGGGCAGCTTCAACTGCTTGGCTAGGGCTAGCCCCTGCCGGCAATGCAATGCCGGCATCGCCTGGCATCCCAATTCGGCGAACAATTCCCCAAGCCACATCAGGAATCCTAAATCTTCATCAATGATGAGGACCAGGGTAGAACCGGAACTGGCAATCACGGGTTGAGGGTCAGCAATCTCAGATCCTGCGCCAGCGTCCCGCCCGCCAGACCGGCAGTGCGGAATTCATATTGTCTGGACTCTATCGCGATGCCCCGGCCCTCGCTTCGTACCACCCGTCCCTTCATCATCAGCTTCAGGGCGCACGCTCCGTTCAGCACGCACGGCCAGCTCAGCATCAGTTCGATCAACCCGGAAAAAGGCTGCAAATCCGCAACTTCAAACAGCACGCCGCCGCTGCTGATGTTGCGGGTCTGGCCGGATCCGCAACGCTCCCCCTTACCCAATAACCTATATTCCACAGCCAGCGTCAGCGGAAAGCGTTGACGGGACCGCCGTTCCGTCGAAAACGCCGATATATCGAGAAGCCGTGCGGCCACGGACATAATACCTCCTTGCGTCCACCAAGGAAATGAAAATGGATAGACTCTTATACCATCACATGACATTTAGGTCAATGACGATTCGTCGCAAAGCAGGTGAATAATGTTTCACCGGGCCGCTCTACGGCCCCACCATGCCGGCCATGGTACCTTCGAGTCACTAGTCCCGATGTTTTCGCACGACGCTCGAATCGCACGAGCCGCTCAATTAGCCGCCGGCCATTTGGCGGCCGCTCCCCTCCTCAATTTCTACGCCGAACTAGCGCGCTTCCAGAAGCCCATATTCAGCGAGCTCCAGTCAAAAAGCCAAACAGATCTGCGCGCTCTCCTCTGCTATTTCCCATCGCTCCTGAAACTGATTTCACGCCACGGAACCGAGCTGCTCGCGAATTTCGCCGCCGAAAATCTCCAGAGCGCGGACGCGCATCTTGCAATTCTTCGGGCGATGTGGGAGGGCGGGGAAGTCCTGGACCCTGCCGCTCGCTTCTACGCGCGCGTTTTGCTGCAGCCTTACGCCGAATATCTGGCCTCGCGCGCCGGCATTCATCCCACCGGCGCTGGCTCTACCTGTCCGTTCTGCAACGCACGCCCGGTGGCCGGCGTCCTGCGCGCCGAACGCGACGGCGCCCAACGCTGGCTCGTGTGCTCGCTCTGTTCCACCGAGTGGCAATACCGTCGCGTGGTCTGCCCCGGATGCGGCGAAGAGAACAATGACAAGCTGCCGATCTACACCGCCGCTGAATTTCCCGCCGCCCGTGTCGATGCCTGCGATACCTGCCAGACCTATCTCAAATCCATCGACCTCACCAAGGACGGCCACGCCATTCCCATCGTCGACGAAATCGCCACCGTCGCGCTTAATATCTGGGCCGAAGACCACGACTACTCCAAGCTGGAGGCCAACCTGCTCGGCATGTGACTAAGCTCAACTCAGCGGTTCCCCTTACGCGGAATCGGCCATGAGCGGCCGAAGGATATATTGGTATGCCTGAAACGGCTGTCGCATTCCTGTCGAACCGCAAACTGTACGTTCGCAAGAACGGCGCCACTCAGCTCATCGAAAGCGAATTCGAACGCAGCGTGCGGGAGCGTGCTGCATCCATCGAACGGCGTCACGCCTGGAAGACGCAAGGCCGGGGCGCGATGTTCACGGGCCATGCTTTGGCGGCTCAAGCCAACGTCGCCAACCATGTTCCGGTACTTTTGACTGGTCTAACCGCGGGCCAATCCGGCCGGCTCTTGTACTCCATGGAAACCGATGCCGTCAGCGGCATTTTCCTGCTGGATGCGGAAGGTGTGGAGACGCGTTTGTTTCACACCGCCGATTTTCGCGTCCGGCACGCGGCGCTCCATCCCGATGGCGTCACTCTCGCCGCGTCCGCGTTCCACAAGGACGACATGCGGTCCAACATCGCCGTGCTTCCGGTGCAGGGAACCGATTTTTCCGAAGTCACCGAAGGCGACTCCTTCGATCAGTTTCCCCAGTGGGTTCCAGGCCAGCGGGTTTCAGGCCAGGGGGGTCCAGGAACGAAGCGCCGCATCGTATTTCAGAGCGCCGGTATCGGCCGCGATGCAGCGGGCCGTTTTGCCGGCCTCGGCCCTTGCGCTATCCAGCAATTGGATTTGGATTCCGGCGACCTTGAGGAGTTGGCGTCCGATGGTGACCGCGACCTGTTGCAGCCGCGGCAAGCGGAAGACGGCTCCCTCTATTACATTCGAAAGCCCTACGAATCCGGCATCCCGAAGGCCAGCCTGCTCGGCTCCTTGAACGACGCCGCGATGTTTCCCTTCCGCATGGCTCGCGCGCTGTTCCAATACTTCAATTTCTTCTCGATGATGTACAGCGGCAAGCCGCTGGTTACCAACAAGGGTGCGGTGCAAAAGCAGATGGACCCGCGCCAGATGTTTATCTACGGCAATCTGGCGGCCGCTCGCATGGCGCAGCCGCAGGAGGACGATTTGCAGAATCGCGTCCCGTCATCCTGGGAGCTGATCCGTTCCGCGCCCGGCGGCCAGAAGGAAGTGATTGCGCGCGGTGTGCTCGCGTTCGATCTCGCGCCCGGCGGCGCCACGCTCTATTCCGATGGCGCGTCCATCACGCGGCTCTCCTCCGATGGCCAATCGGAACGCTTGCTCCAATCCGAGCAGATCGAACAGCTCATAGCCCTATAGCGACCTGCTAAACTGGCAACGGTGCACTGTAGCGCCGTTTTCCATAAGAGTGATTCGCAAAGGAGCGATTCTATGTCGATTCAAGACGAAGCTGGACTTATTCTGAAGTTGTATGAGTTGCGTCGTGAGGAAACCATGCGCAAGGCCCGCGACTGGTATTTTCGGGAGTTCAATCCACAGAACATGGCGGAGTTTTCCGCCGCCATCTTCGGCGAGCATAGCGGCCATGTGCGCATGGTGGTCACGTATTGGGATATGGCTGCGGCGCTCGTCAATCGGGGAGCCATCAGCCTGGATCTGTTCACCGAAACCAATGGGGAACACATCGGGATCTTCGCCAAGATCGAGCCAATCCTCGGCGACATCCGGGCAGCTTTTGGACCTCAATTCGCATCGAATCTGGAAAAGCTGATCGACGCCACACCTGACGGCCGTAAACGCACCGCCGGCACTCGCGACCAGATGAAGGCCATTCGTGCCCAACTCGCTCAAACCGCGTAGGCTATCGGAAACATCAGGAGGGTAATGTCATGAAGATTTCCAAAAGCTCTTTGGTCCTCACCGCGGCCTTCACCGGTCTGCTGAGCGGAACCGTAGCTCGCGCGGCCACTGCGACCAGCGGCGTCTCCGCCCTGGGCTCCATCGCTGGCCAGGCTGCCGACGACAAAGTGGAAAAGCACGCGTGCAAAGGCCTCAATTCCTGCAAAGGCAAGGGTGGCTGCTCATCGAGTGACAACGGCTGCAAGGGCAAGAACTCGTGTAAGGGCAAGGGCGGCTGCGCCACCGACGGTTCCAAAAAGTAACGACCTGCAACTCCGGGGCGCGTAGACAGCGTGCCCCTTTTCCCACCCTTATAAATCCGTGCCGGCCAATCGATTCAACGGACACACCGATTATCGGATTGGGATCGGCCTGCGGGTTCCGCATTATCAACACATCCTGGAACGCAAGCCGGCCGTCGATTGGTTCGAAATCATTTCGGAAAATTACATGATCGATGGCGGGCGTCCGCTCGCGATTCTGGATCGGATCCTGGAACAGTACCGTGTCGTGCAACACGGGGTATCCATGTATTTCGGTTCTGCCGAGCCGCTCAATCGTGAGCACCTGCGGCGCCTGAAAGCGCTGGTGCAGCGCACCAAAACGCCCTGGCTGACCGATCACCTGTGCTGGGGTAGCGTGGATGGCAGATACACGCACGATCTGCTTCCTATGCCCTATACTTTCGAAGCGGCGGAGATCACGGCGCGAAAGGTTCGCGAAGCGCGCGATTTCCTGGAAGTCCCGATCGCGGTCGAGAATGTCAGCAGCTACGCGGAATTCCACCTTTCAGAAATGACCGAGTGGGAGTTCCTGAACGAGGTGGTGGAGCGTGCCGATTGCGGCATTCTGCTCGACGTAAATAACATCTATGTTTCGTCGCAGAATCACGGTTTCGACCCGTACGATTATCTGAACAGCATTCCCTCCGATCGCGTGGCACAGATTCATATCGCCGGCCACTCGAAATTCAAGAAATACCTTCTCGATACGCACGATCATCCGGTGCTCGATCCGGTATGGAAGTTGTACCAGCACGCGATCCGGCGTAGTGGTTCCACTGCCACTCTGCTCGAATGGGACGATCGCATTCCTTCCTTCGACGAGGTCCACGCTGAGGCAAGAAAGGCCGAGCGGTTCGCCGAGGTCCCGATATGAATCTCCTGGAACTGCAGCGGCGTGTTGCCGGCGCGGTGATGAGCCCTTTGAAGGCGTCCGTCAGCGCGCAGGCCAATGAGCTGGTCAGGCCGAACGATCGGCTCACTTCCACCGAACGGCTCAACATCTATCACCGCCAGTATTGGTGCCGTGTTCTCGATTCATTCAGCGAGGATTTTCCCGGATTGCGGGTGGTGCTCGGCGAGCGCGCTTTTGAGCGGCTGGCGAAAGCTTATTTGACCGATTGCCCCTCCCAGGCTTTCACCCTGCGCAACCTCGGCTCGCGGCTCGATCGCTGGCTTACCGAGCATCCCGAGTTCGCAGGCAAGAATGTTGGGCTGGCGCTGGACATGATCCGGCTGGAGTGGGCGCACATTGAGAGCTTTGACAGCCCTGAGCGAAAGGCTCTTGGTCCGGAAGACTTGATCGAGCTCGGGTCTGAAATGGCCATCGCGCTGCAGCCCTACATCCGCCTTTTGGAATTGCAATATCCGGTTGACGAGTTGCGCGTCAAAGCTCAAAGCCGGCAATCGGATGAGCACGGCGCGGCCAGCAACGCAGTGAGCCAACCGGCCCGACGCCATATCGTCCGTCGGTATGCGCGCCTGAAGCCACAAAGGATTTTCCTGGCGGTGCATCGCGTCGAATTCACCGTCTATTACCGCAGGCTGGAGCCGCGCGAATTCCTTCTGCTGCAATGCATCGGCCAGGGCCGGACGATTGGAGAGGCGCTGGATAACGCGGGCGATTTGGAGCTAGAAACAATCCAGACATGGTTTGCGAACTGGGCGCAATTGGGATGGCTATCGTGAAACGCTCTTGGCCGCGGCCCTATCGGGATCCCGCAACCAAGCCTGCAACCCTTCCGGATTCAGTTTCAATTCCACGACGGTTGCCTCGCCGCTTTCGATAGCCACCACCAGCAGCTTGCAATCGCCTCGATCCTGCGCCATGAAGACCAGGATGGTCTCCGCATGCCCGTGCACCTTGACAAATGGGCGCCAGCCGCCGTCGGTCATCAGAATTGCCTTCGCGATATCCCGCTCACCTTCGTCGTCCACATTCAGGTTCTCAAACACGGCGAGGTTGAGATGTTTCACGCCGGCCGGACGAGCCACGAAGGTGGCCGCGTTTACCAGGCCGAAGAAGGGGATGTGTAGCGGACGCGTATGAAACTGGTCCGAAATCACCTGGACGATCTCGTCGAAGCCGCGCTCGGCGCCCTGCAGCACCGCGCAGGAAAGCATGCAGGCAGCGAGCACGGTTAGCGCGGTTTTACTGGTCCTTCCCATGTCCGGCCTCCTTCCGCGCATCGACTTTTGGAATTCCGAAGTGGCCGCCGAGTTCGCTGAGCTGATCGGGATCGATGGTGCCCTCAATGCTGACGATGGTCAGCTCCTTCGGTTCCGTGGCCAGGATCGCGAGGCCGCCGATCTTTCCGTTCTCGGTTTTTATGTACACCTCGGCGTTGTCGCCGGATTTCTGGCTGCGCACCCCGACAATCCGCGACCAGGCCGGAGTGTGAAGCTGTGCGCGGATGGGCTCCACGTCGGACTCCTGATATTCCCCGGCCTTCTCAAATTCGAAGCTCCTGACGTAGATGCCTTTCAGGCCGGCGATCAACTTCTTTACCTTGGCGTCGTCGGCATCCTTGTCCGAGAGAAATCGGCTGGCCAACTGAAGCAGATTCGCATCCATGGTGACGTCGACAACTTCGCTGGCTTTCGCCGCCAGACGATCCAGGTTGGCGGGAAGCTTCAGCTCTTGCCCGCGCAGCGATGCGAACGCAAGCATCATAAACAAAGCAGCTCTAATCATTCGTCCTCCGTGGATGCTCTTACCGTCTTTTGAATCTTCGATAGTTCGGTGACTGTGATTCTCAGGGCGAGTTGTAACCGGGAGCGCGCGGCTTCCCCCGCTGCTCGTTCCCGCTGGTCCGTCCAGACGGCAACCGGAATCACCACGGCCAGGGACGCCACCAAGGCCCATCGCAAGAAGCTTACTTTTGGCCGCTTCGGCGCAACCGCTGCCAACACTTTCGCCTCGAACCACGCCGGCTGTTCCTTGCGAGCCAGCGCGTTTCTTAACTGGCACTCAAAATCTTCCTGGCGCTCAAAATCCTCCATCAGCGAATGTCTCCCATGCTTCGCTCGATCTTCTCTCGCAGGATTGCGAGCGAACGCTGTAAATGGCTCTTGACGGTCCGCACCGGCATCTCCAGCAGCGCCGCGATTTCCTCCGGCATCAGGTCTTCCTGATAGCGCAGGACCATGACCATGCGCGGATTCTCGGGCAACGTTGCGATCAGTTGCCGCAACCGGCGGCTCAACAACGGATCGCCTGACTGCTCGGCGACCGACGGCTCAGCAGTCTCCTCCAATGAAATCGCGAATTGCGACCCGCGCTTGCGAGCATAATCGATGCATCGATGGCTGGTGACCTTTCTCAGCCAGAACGTCATGTGTTTCGAGCTTTCAAAATCGGTGAACTTGCGATGCAGCCGCAGGAACACGTCCTGCGCCACCTCTTCGGCTGCGCCGCGATCCCGCAGAAAATGATAGGCCAGGCTGAACACCATGGATTGGTTGGCGCGCAGCACCTCGGCGAACTCCATTCCCGATACCGCCTCCGCTGTCGCTTCCGTCGCTGAGCCGGCCGTCGGCATCGTTTCTAAAGAATGATACGCGGGGCCTGGTCCCCGAGGACGCAGAAACTTTCGACTGGTTTTAGCGAACGTAGGCGGGCAAGCCCTGAAGCTCGGATTCCTCGATTTTGGCCCAGCCGCCATCGAAGGCTTCCACTGGGCTGCCTTCGAGGAACCAGCTTTTGGGTGCGTTGCCGCCCCACAGGGCCTGGCGGCGGGGGTCGTGCAACTGCCAGCGGATGGGTTCGAAATCCGGGTCCACGCTTAGGTAATCGGAGGTATAAAGCTCGATGCGGTGACCGTCGGGGTCGCGCAGATATAGGAAATAGGCGTTGGTGATGCCGTGGCGGCCGGGGCCGCGCTCGATACGGTCGCCTTCAAAGGCGCCAGCCAGAATATCGCACAACTGCGTAATACGCGCGCCATCGGGCAGCCAATAGGCGAAATGATGCAGGCGCGGCCCGGCTCCGTTGGTGGTGGCCAGATCGTGTGCGTGTCCCTTGCGCTGCATCCAGGTGGCCCAGATGCGGCCGGCGTCGTCCTCGGTGGATTCGGTAAGACGAAAATCCAAATGCTTTTGGTACCAGTCCGAAAGCTGCTTCACCTGGGGTGACAGCACGTTGATGTGATCGATACGCTGGATGCCGGGGCCGCGGTGCAGATCGAAGCGCTGGAGCAGCCAGGGATGTTTGACGGATTCGTAATAGAAGGCGATGGGAAACCCGAAAGGATCTTGGAGGCGCAAGACGCGCGGGCGATCGCGCTCAGTCTCGAATCGATGCGACAGGCCTTCGGCTTTGGCGATGGCGGCGATTTCATCGAGCGCCGCTTCCGATCCAGCCTTGTAGGCCAGTTGTTTGACGCCGGGCACGGCACCAAGTTCCAGCTTCAGGCTCCATTCGCGATCCTCGACACCGCGCAAGTAGAGCGCGCGATCGTCTTCATGAACCACGTTGAAGCCGAGCAGATCGACGTAGAAGTGGCGCGAGGCCGTGAGATCAGCGACCGAGAGAACGACGTGCCCAACGCGAATTACACGGGGGAAGGTCATCATTTTCCAGTCACCCTTTTCCAAACTTTGGAATGGCATGCGACGTGAGGGGCACCGCAATGTGCTTCAGCTCGGTGTAAAACTCGAAGGAATGCTCACCGCCCTCGCGATGCGTGCCGCTGAATTTGACGCCGCCGAAAGGCGTGGGAAGATGTCGCACGTTGTGACTGTTGATCCAGGTCATGCCCGCTTCGAGCGCCAGCGCCATACGGTGCGCACGGGTGACATCGCCGGTCCAAATATAGGAAGCGAGGCCGTATTTTACGTCATTGGCCAGGCGGAGTGCGTCGGCTTCGTCTTTGAATGGAATTGCAGTGAGAACCGGGCCGAAGATTTCCTCCTGCGCGATGCGCATATGATTTTGGCCCGTGAACAGGGCGGGGGAGACGTAGTTTCCTTCTGAACCCACGCGTTCGCCACCAACTAGAAGCTTAGCGCCCTCCAGCTTGCCGGTATCGATGTAGCCGAGCACGCGGTCGCGATGTTCGGGGTGGATGAGCGGGCCGACTTCGGTATCGGGATCGAGCGGGCTGCCCACTTTGACGCGCGCGGCGCGAGCGGCCAATGCCGCGCTGAATTCGTCGAAGACGCACTCTTCGATCAATGCGCGAGAATTCGCGGTGCAGCGTTCCCCGTTGAAGCTGTAGATCTGGAAGATGGTGGCGTCGAGAGCGCGGTCCAGATCGGCGTCGGCAAAAATAACGGCGGGCGATTTGCCCCCGAGCTCGAGCGAGAGGCGCTTCAACTGATCGGCGCCGGTTTTCATAACGATGGAGCCGGTGGTGGTTTCGCCGGTGAACGTGATCAGAGGAACCAATGGATGAGCCACCAGCGGAGCGCCCGCTTCTTCGCCGAATCCTTGGACGACGTTGAAGACGCCGGGCGGCAGATCGGCCTCTTCGAAGATCTGCGCGAGCTTCCAGGCGGTGAGTGGCGACCACTCGGCGGGCTTCAAGATCACCGTGTTGCCGGTGGCGAGCGCCGGAGCGATGCGCCACGTGGAGAGCATCATGGGCGCGTTCCAGGGCGTGATGATGCCGCACGGGCCGATGGGGACGCGCAGGCTGTAGTTGAGCCACTCGTGATCCACCGGATACGTTCGGCCGTCCATGGCCTTTTCGGCGTATTCGGCGTAGAAACTGAAGTTCTCGGCGGTGCGGGCGATTTGGGCGCGAACGATCTTGAGCGCTTGGCCCGCGTCCAGGCATTCGATGGTGGCAAGCTCGTCGCCGTGCTTTTCGATCAGGCTAGCAATCTTGAGGAGATACCTCTTACGGTCCTTGGCTTTGCCGTGGCCCCACTTTTGAAACGCCGCATGCGCCGCTTGGGCCGCGCGATCGATGTCTTCGGAATGGCCGCGCCAGGCGCGAGCCAGCACGCGGTTGGTGGAAGGGTCGAGCGTTTCGAAAGTTTCGCCGCGCGCGCCCTCGGTCCACTGACCGTTGATGTAATGCTCGACTGTGGTGCGGGCGAGCTTGCTGCGAATCTGATCGATAAACTCCGGGCTGATGCCGGCTGCTGGGGACGCCGTGGTCATTGGTCCATTTTACCGGCTCGCTGGCGCTCACCGTTGGGATTGGGGACTGGGGATTGGGGACCAGGTGCGATCGTGCGAACTAGGGGTGGTGGGTGAAAATGAGACAGCGGATGTTCGAACCCCAATTGTCTATACAACACAGTTCCACGTATACTGTGTATGTGAAGAACATCACTCTCAGCGTCGACGAACACGTGCTGGCGGCCGCTCGCCGTCTTGCCGCGGAAAGGGATTCTACTGTTAACGCCCTGGTCCGGGACTACCTGACTAAGTTGGCCGCACACGAGAGCCGGGCGGATCGGGCGCGGGCGCGACTGCGGCAATTGAGCGAACAGTCCACGGGACGGCTCGGGAAGAAAACGTGGTCCAGGGAAGACTTGCATGACCGCTGACGTGTTCCTGGATAGCGACATCCTGGTCTACGCCGCGACAGGAACGGGCAAAGACGAGCGCAAGCGAAAGCGGGCTCTAGAGCTGATTGAATCCGCGGACTTTGCGACTTCGGCTCAAGTCTTGCAAGAATTCTTCGTTACCGTGGTAAGGAAGGCTGCGCGCCCGATTTCCGCGGAGCAGGCCTTAGGGTGGATTGAGCAGCTGATTGTGTTCCCTTGCCAGGACATCGACCATCGGCTGGTGCGTATCGCGATCGAGAAATCGGAGCGTTTCGGGATCTCTTACTGGGACGCGGCGATACTGGCGGCCGCCGACGCGCTTGGAGCGGAGACAGTGTACTCCGAGGACCTGAATGCAGGGCAGCGATATGGACGGGTGCGGGTGGTGAACCCTTTCGTTTGATCCAAACGGATCGGCTCCCTCTACAAGGCACTTAAGAACGACTTCTGTCGATCCAGGCGGTCGGCACGAGCGTGGGCGAAACGTTCGATACCTTTAGCGATCGATTCTTTGTCGAGGTGCGCTTCGGCGATTACTTCCGGTTCCAGACCGCCAGTGAGCCACTGATTGTCCCAATCGGAAGTGAGCGAGTAAGCGTCAGTGAGCGGACCGACGTCGCGCAAAGGCCACATGCGGCGCGTACCGGTGGAGACCACCATGAGATCGTAACGGGATTCGGGAGGTAAAACGGAATTGCGATACGATTCGGGCTGGCGATCGAATAATTCTTCGCTAATGGCCGCCACTACCTTCACGTTAATTCCGGCTTGCTCCAGGCGGGGCAGAATGGCCACTAGATTCACGGTTGAACTGGAGCCCTGGGTAACGACATAGCCGTGCTTGGGCTGGCCGGGGGCGAAGTCGCGAATCACGTAAAAGCCTTTGGCGGCGGCTTTCAGATCGGTGTCGGCGAATTTGGAGCGGTCGGCCACGGGAAAATCGGGGCGCGCCACTTCGATGCTGATGATGCCGACTTTCTGGTCGCGAGCGGCGATCTCGGCGGCGGCAAAATAACCGGCCGCAACGTCGTTATAATCCCAGAAATTCAGATGAATGGTCTGGCCGCGGGGGAACAGCTTCCACACCTGCGTGGCGAAGATACCGAAATGAGTGCGGCCGTCAGCGGCGGTTTCCGGTCCGGAATGTCCGGCGAGAATATGCAACACGCCCGTGCGGAATTTGCTGTCCTGATTCTGCTGGCTCCAGACGCGGGCGGGAGTGTACATCAGCGGAGTGAACGCGCCATAAGTGCCGCTCAGCGCCCAGACGCCAGAGAACTTTTGCGGATCGACACTAGCGCTTTGACTGACCAGGCCGATGGCGGTAGAGACGTTGCCGGCTTCCTGAATGGCGGCCTTGATGCGCGTGCCGAGCGGATTGGTTTCCGGATCGTAGTGGCCCCACAGGCTGCCGTGCTCCACGTTGATGGATTCCGACAGATCGGCGGCTAGTGTGATGAAGCGGCTGTCGGTGACGTAGTTCATCCACTTGATGATTTCCGAAATCCCCCGGCGGGTCCCGGCAATTTCGCCGGGCTTGCGGAAGAGAGCGATGGAGACCGTCTTCTCGGCGCCCGAGATGCGATTTTTTACGGTGACCTTTTGAGGATCGACGGGGAGATTGGCCACGCGCAGGCGATCGTCGAGAAACGGGTCATGCTGCACGTCGAAGTGTAATTTGGTTTCGTCCTTGACCGTGTCGCCAATGGTGACCAGACGGCCGGCCAGCCAGTCGCCCAGGCCGTTGCGTTCCAGCACAGACATCGCAATGTCGATATTGGCCTTGAACTGGATCAGACGTTCTCGCGGATCGCTGACTGCTCCCTGGCGAATGCCCACGAACTCCACGCCATATTGCTGCTCGAATGTCTGGGCGAGCGCGACGAAATATTCCGAGTTCATTTTCATCGCGTAGGGGTGGCTGGGATAGCCTACTACTTGGTCCTGCCCGGCAATTTTTCCGTGAGAGACGCTGGGCCAATAGCCCTTGATCGTTTTCCCGAGCACCACCATGGGACGGCGATCGTTCGGATCCCAGTCCTCCATGGTTTTGAGCGCTGAAACAACCTGGTCGTAATTGTTTCCGTCCGGGAGCGTGAAGACGTTCCAGCCGTAGGACGTCCACTGCTCCACCAGGCTGTAGGTGTCGTACTTGGTTGCGATGACGCCGCCTTGTAACGAGTCGTCGATGCCCGCGTTGTTGTCGGAGAACATCACGCGGAGGCGCTTGCCCACCTGCAATGCGAGAGCTTGCGTTTTCAACTCCTGGGCGTGACCCTCCGTCATGGCGAACTCGCCTTCGAAGGCGATGATCTTGGGCCCGGACATAGAGGCTCCGACCATATCCCAAAACGCAGCCTTGCCGGCGGCTGTTGCGATTCCGATGCCGGAGGGTCCGCCATTGACGTCGTTGGTGAGGTCCGTACTTTCCGCGTGCCCGGCCAGAGCGCGGATGCCCCGTGGCTTCCCTTCGCCGAGCAGGGCTTCGGCGAAGAGGGGATGATCCACTAAACCATTTTCCTGCAGGATGGTCGCCATTGCGCCGGCGCCACGGCGGAAACCGAGCGCGTCAATGCCGAGCATGGCGACGTGCGGGTCCACGTAATAACGTTGGTCGCCAGTGGCTTTGAATTTGCGGGCGAGAGCTTCGCCCATGATCATCCAAAGCGCGTAGCAGGTGGGGATGCAATGCCCGCCGGCCAGCATGAACTTGTCGCCGTAGGGATGCTTGGGACGCCGATAGTCATAGCGCAGTCCGCCGAAATCGGGACCGGCCAGATGCACGGCGACGTTGTAGGGCGTGTAGGCCAGGGGTCCGCCGAAATGCCCGGTCTGCGCGTAGTTGCCGAGCAGGACCAGGGTCATGCAGGTCATGAAGCCGACGTCTTCCAGACGCTCGCGATCGTAAGCCAGATTCAACGGTTCAACGGGTGAGAGTAGAGTTTGTGCAATTACGGCCAATGGAATGCCTCCAGGTACGCTCTGGGCGCGAATTATTTATCATGACAGATTCGGAAACATTCTTGCAGATGCGAGTTTATTCGGGCAGGTCGGCAGGCGGTTCCGGAAGCAGAAAGGTGAGCGCCAGCGCCAGCGTGTAGACGGCGATGCCCGTTACGGTTGCCGCGTGGGTCAGCCGGGAGGCCGGCGAGTTTCCGGGCATCAGGGCCGCCAGATGCGTGGTGACCAGCGCCGCGGAAGTGCCCAGCATGCGCCCGCCGACGTTAGCCGCGAATCCTTCGCCGGTTCCGCGCAAGTGCACCGGATAGACGCGTGGCAGATAATTTCCCCAAAAGGTGAGCTGCGCCACCGTAGTAAATCCAGCGAAGAAGATGCCGATGCGGAACATTTCCAGGCTGTGCGTGGCCATATAAAGGAAAACGATGGGGACTATCACCAGGCCAGGGATCAGGAACAAGCGCAGCAGGCGACGGCGGCTGACGATGATGAGAGCGAGTGCGGCGAGCACAATGCGTCCGGCTAATCCTCCGAACTCCTGCGTGCCTTGGACGCTCGAGATGGCTTGCCCGCGCGCGGCTGGCGCCAGTTGCGCCACTTCCTGTAGACCCGGCGTGATCTGCGGCGATTGCTGGATGGTGCCGAATGCAGCGCCATAGGCGCAGGCGAAGAGCAGAGCGGTGACAATGGTTACGCGCCGAAATTCGGGGCTGAATAGTTCGCGCACGCTGGGGCGCTTCAGCGTGCCTGCCAGGCGCTGGTGCTCCCATTGGGGCGATTCGGGGAGAAATGGCCGGATGATGGCGAGAGGAATGGCGGGCGCAACGCCAGCGATCAACGCGTAGCGCCAGGCGGAGTGGCTTCCGTAAATCGCGGGCAGGGTGAGACCCCAACGATTGGCGATGTAAAACGATCCGGCGGTGAGCACGCCGCCCGCGGAAGCGAATGCTTGCGTATAGCCCAGGACGGCCTCGCGAGTTTTAGGATTGGGAAAAAGCTCGGCGAGCCATGCCACGGCCGCGACAAATTCGACGCAGGTACCGGCGAAGGAGAGCGTGCGGAAGAACAGTAACCATTCCAGGTTCGGGGCGAGTCCGGAAGCGGTCGCAGAGAATGCGTAGACGAGAATGCTGTAGGTGAGGATGCGGCGGCGGCCGAGACGGTCGGCCAGATATCCGCCCCAGAGGCCGCAGAATCCGCCAACGAGCGGTGGAATCCAGAAGAGATAACCGGCCCAGTCGCGATACTCGGGCGTGCCGGGACCGAGATGTCCGAGCTCCGTGAGGGCGGGCTGGAGGATGAGGGGGCCCACCAGGACGACATAGATGTCGAAGAGAAAGCCCATGGCGGCGACGGCGCAAATGGTCCACTTCACGGGGCGCGAGACGCTGGCGGGCATAAGCCGCCAGCGTAGCAGGCGGCGTCGGCATTCGCCAACGCGGGTTTGGGGATTGGGGGCCTGGCACATTCAGATATGATGGGCGGCGAGGAGTTTCCATGCGGATCACGATCTTCTGGATTACTGCAACGTTGGCAGCTGGTGCGCCAGCGACGGTGCAACTGGATTCGGGGCAAATCTCCGGTGTCGACGGGGTGTTTCGCGGAATCCCGTATGCTGCGCCGCCGGTCGGGAAGTTGCGGTGGCGCGAGCCGCAACCGGCGCCACATTGGGATGGTGTGAGGAAGGCCGATCAATTTGGTGCGATTTGTATGCAGCCGGCACCGCGCGGCGCGACCAGTGCTCCCCATATGTCCGAGGACTGTCTGTTCCTCAACGTCTGGACTTCGGCGTCGTCGGCCAGTGACCGCCGGCCGGTGATGGTCTGGATTCATCCGGGCGGATATCAAACCGGATCGGGATCGACGCCTGGATACGACGGAGAAGCGTTGGCGAAGAAGGGCGTGGTGCTGGTCACCATCAACTACCGGCTGGGCGTGTTTGGATTCTTTTCGCATCCCGAGCTGACTAAGGAGAGCGAGCATCACGCGTCGGGAAACTATGCGCTGATGGATCAGGCGGCGGCGCTCGGATGGGTGCGGAAAAATATTGCTGCATTTGGAGGCGATCCGCAGCGCGTGACGGTGTTCGGCGATTCGGCGGGGTCGTCGAGCATCGCAAATCTGATGGGATCGCCACGCGCGAAAGGGTTGTTCCAGCGAGCGGTGGGCGAAAGCGGGGCCTGGATGGGGCTTTCTCTGACGCCTGTGCGGACGCTGGCGGAAGCGGAGCAGGCAGGCGTGAAGATCGCCGAAGGGCTGCAGGCGCCAACTTTGGAAGCATTGCGCGCGAAACCGGCCGAAGATTTGCTCAAGGCCGGCCGAGCGGGAGGGCCGGTGGTCGACGGATGGTTTTTGCCCGAGGACGTTGGTACGGTTTTCGCCGGGCACAAACAGAACGATGTGCCGCTATTGGTTGGATCGAACCAGGACGAAGGAACGTTTTTTCTGCAACCGACAACCGCGGGGAAGTTCATGGAGCGTTCGCGGATGCGCTACGGCGATCAAGCGGATGCGTTCCTGAAGTTATATCCAGCGGGGACAGACGAAGAGGCGAACGCGTCGCAATTGGCGGCGTTTCGCGATGAGCTGGCGTTTGTGATGCGCGTTTGGGCCCGTGCGCAGACCAAGGCCGGACAATCGAAGGCGTTTCTCTATTACTTCACGCACCAGCCTCCTCCGCCGGTTGGCGCCACCTCGCGCGGAGGCTTTGGGTCGGGCGCCACGCATGGTTCGGAAGCCCAATATATATTCGGAAACCTGCTCGCGCCGCGCGCGTGGACAGATCTGGATCATCAAGTATCCGAAATGTTGTCGTCTTATTGGGTGAACTTCGCGACGAATGGCGATCCTAATGGCAAGGGGCTGGCGAAATGGCCGGCCTTTGACGATCGCAAGAGTGACCGGCCACTGGTCCTAGGCGATCAAGCCGAGGTGGGGCCAGTGCCGAACGTAGCGCAGCTCGCGTTTTTCGAATCAGTGTACGAGAAAGAACGCGGCGCCGAGCGCTAATGCGCGCCGAATTTGTCGAACGGGATCGCGTCTTCGATATGAATCCGGAAACTTACCACCGATACGGGCCCGCGAGCTTCGTTGTAACCGGGGTTGGTGATGTGCTGCCAGTCCGCCGCGAAGGAAACGCCTCGCCAGATGTGGGCAGTGTAGTAAGTTTCGAAGATTTTCTCCAGCCCGTAGGTGAGTCCGCCGTCGCCTAAGATGAAACCCAGGCCGCCGAGAGCCAGGTATCCCCGATGATCGCCTGAGATTCCGTTCGTCACGAAGGCCGCGCCGACCTTGTCGTTGGAGCGATGCCATAACTTGCCGATCAGGTCCGATCCGATAGAAGCGGTGCGATCCACCTCGGTGTACGCAAACGATTCCGTGGAGCCGTTGTTCCAACCGAGACGTCCGAAGGCCCGCCATTGGCTGGTGAGGGGCTGCTCGACATTGACTCCGAAGCCGTATTTCACGCGGCCTTGCTCGCGAAACTCGGTGATGTTAGGAACCGGATCCTGGCCCGAGAGATAGCCTGCGATGGCTTCGCGATAGCTGCCCATGTTGGCGTGGTTCACGAAGCTCAGCAGACGCAGGACACTGGTGCGATGCGGAAAAAGCTCGTGATGTAATTCGAGCTCCCAGTTTTCTCCGCGCGCGCGAGCGATGTCCCAATCGAGCGTAACTCCGTTGGCGACGGTGGGCATCAGCATCTCGCCGAAGCGGAAAACCCAGTTGCGGTCGTAATATTCAATCAACAGGCCGTATGTGTAGCCGCGCGTGTCGGCCGCATAATCAAAAGCGCCGTTGTTGACCAGCGTCCAATTCATGAACTGCAAGTGGCTGTCGCTGCCCACGGAATTCACATCGAAGAAGTCCACCGTGCTCATTTTCCCCAGGCGAAACTCGAGGCGGCGCACGGGTAAGGTGGACGCGAGCGACAAGGGATTGCGGGTCGCTTCGCCGGATTCGCTACTGAGCGGGACCGTATAGTGCAACATCTCGCGCGCCATATAGGCCGCTTTCGAGAGCGAAGGATTGCGGACAACATCCAGGTTGGTAAAGCCCGCAAGGCCCAGCGCATTGCTGAGGCCGCCACCGCCGGCTTCTTCGACATCCGCGAGGATCTCCAGGTTCTTGGTGATCTGAAATCCGGTGTATAGGGTCAGCACGCGAGACGTGGCGTGTTCGGCGTTGGGCTTTAGACTGTTTGGTCCGCTATACGCGGCCGGAAAATCGCCCTGCTGCTGGCGGATGAAATTGGCCTGGCCGGAGATCCAGAATCGGCTCCAAAACGAATCGTTCGAGCCAGTGTCCGGCGCTGATGTGGGAAAGTCTTGGGGAGCGTCTTGGACAACATCCTGGGCGCCGAGTGAGCTCAGGAAACAGAACATCAGAACGGGGGAAAATACGCGCAAACGTCCCATGGTGCGGGATCGGCGCGCGAGGTGTCAACGAAAAATGGCTACTGAAACCAAATGTTCGCAGCATTGTAACCGCGTCGTTATATTCAGGGCGGCCGGCGATGTCAACATGGTTGATTCGTGAATCGCTGCGTACCGTTGCTTTGGATTTTCGTTGCTTCGTTTCTATGCGGGCAGGAGGCGAATTCCCTGCGGTCGGTAAAGCGAATCTTCGTCGATGGATTGGGTGACAAGCCGGAGTTGCGAGAAATCAGAAAGGAGTTAGGAACCGAGCTGCGCCGGTCGGAAATCTTCAGTTTGGCCGACTCCGCCGATCAAGCCGATGCGACGTTGGCGGGCCGCGGCGACACTTGGCTGAAAGGCTACTACAGCTTGAATCCGCGCGCGGGCACATCGCCGGCGAATGGCCAGCCGGTATACGGCGGGTTTGTTTCGGTGGAGCTGAAAGACCGCAAAGGCGTCACGTTATGGTCATACCTGGCGACGCCGCATTCGGGCTCGAAGAACATCGCTCACGACCTTTCGAAAGATGTAGTGAAGCACTTGCTCGCGAGCTACTCCGAAGAGGGAAGGCATTGATGGCAGCGTGGAAGGGACGCATCGCTCTTCTCGCCGTTGGCTTTTTGCCGTTGGCTCTTTGCGGACAATCGGGAGTCACGCTGCGCGGGGCCGGTGCGACGTTTCCGGCGCCGATTTACCAAAAATGGATCGAATCGTTTCAATCCAGTGCTCCGGGTCAAACCAATGTACCGGGCATTGGCATATCGTATGAAGCGGTGGGGTCCGACGAAGGCATTCAACGGCTGGGCCGGGGCGAGGTTGATTTTGCGGCGTCCGACATTCTGCCCGACAAGAACATTCAGGACCAAATGGGCATTCAGACGTTTCCTTCCGTGGTGGGCGCTGTGGTTCCGGCCTACAACATCCAAGGCCTGGCGCGCGATCTGCGATTTACGCCGGAGGTGCTGGCTGGGATCTTTCTCGGACGCATCGCGAAGTGGAACGATCCGCGTATCAAAGAAATCAATCGAGGCGTGAACCTGCCGGCGGCGGACATCGTTGTGGTTCATCGGTCCGATGGCAGCGGCACCACCTATTTGTGGAGTGAATACCTCGCTAAGACGAGTACTGAGTGGCGTGAGGCCGTTGGATCGGGCAGTACGCTCCATTGGCCGGCCGGACAAGCGGCCAAGGGCAACGAAGGTGTGGCTGGCGCGTTGACTCGCACGCCGTATTCCATCGGCTACCTGGAATTCATTTATGCGCTCAGGAACGAGCTGAGCTATGGCGCGGTAAGAAACGCGGCCGGCAAGTTCGTCCGGCCGGACATCGATAGCATCAGCGCCGCGATGCGCAGCCCAGGACCGGGGCGCGACGCGTATCCGATCGCTTCCTTCACCTGGCTGCTGGTTTCATCCAAGATGCCGGCCGGAGCCAAGCGCGAGCGCCTGGCGGCATTCCTGGACTGGGCGTTTTCGTCGGGACAGCGGGAGGCGGGTGCACTGGGTTATGTGGCGCTGCCAGAAGAACTGGCCGGGCAAGAGCGGGCTGCGGTGGCGCGGTTCCGCGCACAGCAGTAATCCGGTAACATAAGCGTGGAGAATCGCATGACCCGACTGAGCACGTCACTCCTCGCCGGATTCGCGGCGCTTGCCCTGGCCGCCACCGCTTCAGCTCAACGCTACATCAGCCCGCCGGCCAGCGCGTCGGCGGTGATCGATGGAGATCACATTTCGATCGATTATTACGCGCCGTCCATGCACGGCCGCAAAGTGATGGGCGGCCTGGTGCCATTTGATCAGGTGTGGTGCACGGGAGCAAACTGGGCTACGAAAATCACCACGGAAGCGGACCTGGATATCAACGGTCTGAAAGTCCCCAAGGGCAGCTATAGCATCTGGACGCTGCCCAGCGACAAGCAATGGATGCTCATCATCAACAAGCAGACCGGCCAGTTCCATCTGGATTACGACCAGAGCCAGGACTTCGCGCGGGTGAAGATGAACGTGAAGACACTCCCGTCGCCCGTGGAAACGCTCAAGATCGAGGTGCAATCAGCGGCCGGCGGGGCGCCGGCGAACAAAGGAACTCTGTCGGTGCTGTGGGAGAACACCGACGCGTGGGTTCCCATCACGGTGTTGCACTAAGGCGCCCGGCGCTAAATTAGTCTTATCAGTTGCTCGGAGCGTAGGCGGTTTGCGCCATGTTCTCCGCCATCACCTGCTTGCCATAGACGCGCAACATGCGCCGGGCGATGGCTAAGTCTTTTTCAAACTGTTCTTTCTCAGCCGCGAGAAGTTGTTCCGCGGTTCTAAAATCGATGCCCGCCGAGAGGTCATGCGCGCTCAACAGGTCGCTCACGTACGTAGCAAGCCAATGTTCCGAGCGCATCAACGTCTGCAGGCGCGCCAGGGTTTTTTCTTCGTCTAAGATTTGATTACCCACAAAAAACCTCCGATGGTGGTGGTCAGTATTTTATTCAAGATCCGTCGTACGTATCGGCCGCGGCAGGCTGGGCCGAGATATCGAAGCAACGCAGTTCCTGCACCAGACTTTCGATACTTCCCTGCATTTCCTGGGCGGCTTGCGCGAGCTGGTGCTGTTCGCCAAGCCGGTTCCGCAAAACTCGTGGCACGTCGGCAGTCTCCGACATCAGGTCGGTGGCCCGACGCGTTAAATCGTTCAACTCTCTGGCGTCGATTATCATTTCAAAGCCCCGGTGATCATGATGCACCTCCCTGCGGGATCGGCTGACTTTCTGAAGAAGGCTGCTCGTTTTGAATCTCCGGGAACAGGTGGGGATAAGTGCGATACATTCTGCGAGCTATCAAAAAGTCTCTCAGAAAATCGTCTTTCCGTTGCTGCAGCAAACGCTCGGCGAGTTCAAACGTGATTCCACCCGAGGTTCGCACTTGCGAATTAAGGTCATTGACGAACATCGGGAGCCAGTGTTCGAGCTCCAGTCCAGCTTGCGCGGCAAAAGCAGTCATGGCTTCCATCCCCGGTCGTATGTGATCCGACGGATTTACCGGCGCCGGGGTTACGGGCTGTGTTTCAATGTGCAAGGCGCCCTGCAATTCCGCGAGGCCGCCGGCGATGTCGGTGCCCTGCGTTGCGGAGCTTCGAACTTCACGCAGCATGCTCTCGATGCGGAGTGAGGCAGCGTTGGCTAGAACAGCAAGCCGGTGCTCCGTTCCGAGCCGCGCGCTAATAGATGTGGCTAGTTCGGTGGCGCGCGACCGGGCCTCCGAAAGTGTGCGGATCAAATCTTCGAAGTCCGCTTCAGGAATGTGCAAGTCTGAAGTCTAAACGGTTCTTCTGATTACATCAACTGGAGTTCGGCCTAGTACGCCCAGCCCGCTACTTTCGGGCAAGTTTGGCCGTCACGATCAACTCGCCCACATGTCGCTGGGTATGCTCGGCTAAATGAACCACCAATCCGATGACGGTGGTCGGCAAATGATTCCGGCCAACCGTTCTTGGCTCGGCGAAGCTCGCTGGGTTCAGGGAGCGGATCACCTGTTCGGATTGGTTCAGAGCTCGATTTACTTCAGCGAGCAATTCGAGCCGTCCAGGACCGGGGTCCATCTCGCGAGAGATGGCGGCCAATTGTTCCGGCGTAAGCTGCTGGCCACGCAGGTAGGTGGTCAACCGTTCGACGCTGCCCGCGATATGCCGGAGCTGAAAACCTACCGGCGCCAGGCCATGCGGCCGGGACCAGATGAAGGCGTCTGAGAGCCCGCCGGTCCAATGGGCGAGATCCTCGCGAACCTGCGCATAAGCGTGCAACGTGGGCATGACTAACGGATTGACGCCTGCGAGCGGACCTCGCAGCCAAGGTTCTAAACCGGGCAGTGGCTCAATAGGGCTATTGGCAGGTTTATCCGGATCACCCCATGCTTGGTCACCCATGCTTGTGGACTTGCGGTACGCCGAGCCGGTCCAGCGTGTCGCCTTCGAAGTCGAACTCGATCAGGACGGCCGGTTCGTCGCCCACTACCCAACCTTCATGTCCGGGCTCCACTTGAACGAACTTAGGCGCCTTGTATTCCACCACGCAGCCGTCCGCGAACCGCACATTGATCTGGCCCTGGGCCATGAATCCCACGTGGGCGTGCATACAATACTGGCTGCCCATCAGCGCGCTCAAATGTTTGGCCCAATGAAACCCCGGTGGGTAGATCAGCCGCTTGACCCGGCAGGCGCCGGTGCGGGCGACATCCACTTGAACGCCGCCCAGCTCGCGGTGTTCATCGGCTTCCAGTGCAGCGAGCAACGGATTGCTGATATTCATCGTCGTTTTCCTCCTGACTTAGGGTAACCTTTGTTCGGATAACAAATAGGCCTTCATATGACGCAGCGCTTCGGCACGATGGCTCACATCCATCTTGCGATCGAGCGGCGCTTCTCCGAATGTGCAGCCAAAGGGCGGGTAGAAGAAGAGCGGATCGTATCCGAATCCAGTGTCTCCGCGAGGCGCGTCGAGCAGGCGGCCTTCCACTTCACCGCGAAAGGTTTCGACCAGGCGCCCCCCTGTTGCCAGAGCAATGGCACAGACGAATCGAGCGGTGCGGTTAGCGATGCCCTGCATCCGGGAGATGAGCAATTGATTGTTGGCCGCATCGCTTGCGTGGGGGCCGGCGAAGCGCGCGGAGTAGACGCCGGGCGCGCCAGCGAGCGCATCCACTTCCAGGCCCGAATCATCAGCGAACAAATAGCCGTCGCAATGTTTGGAATAATATTGCGCTTTCAGGGCCGCATTCTCTTCAAACGTCAAGCCGGTCTCTTCGGGAGGCGTGATAGACCCGAGGCGAGGCAAAACTTCCACCTGGATGAAAGCATCCACCTGGATGAAAGCATCCACCTGGATAAAGGCATCGAAGGCCGTTTGAAACTCGCGTAGCTTGCCGGGGTTGGTGGTGGCGCAATACAGCTTCAAGAGGCGAGAGCCGCCTTCTGGATTTCAAACAGGTCCGCGATGCCGCGGCGTGCGAGAGTGAGCATTTGCTCCAACTGCGCGTCATCGAAGGGCGTCTTCTCGGCCGTGGCTTGCAGTTCGACGAAACGCCCGGAGCCGGTCATCACCAGGTTCATGTCCACTTCGGCCGAGGAGTCCTCCTCGTAACACAGATCGAGCAGCGGAACGCCTTTGGAGATCCCGACGCTGGTGGCTGCGACGGGTTGTGTGATGGGGAGCGATTTCAGGGTGCCATACTTAACCAGTTTCTGGAGCGCGAGCATCAAAGCTACGTAAGCGCCCGTGATGGACGCGGTGCGCGTACCGCCGTCCGCTTGCAGCACGTCGCAATCGACGATCACGCTGCGGTCTCCGAGCGCGGCGGTGTCCACCACCGATCGCAAGGAGCGGCCGATCAAGCGCTGGATTTCGAGCGTGCGTCCAGACTGGCGGCCCTTGGCCACTTCGCGGGGTGTGCGCGTCGCGGTGGCGCGCGGGAGCATGGAATACTCGGCGGTTACCCAGCCACGCCCGCTGCCGCGCAGAAACTGCGGCACCGATTCTTCGACCGAGGCAGCGCACAGCACGCGTGTGTGTCCAACTTCGATGAGCGCGGAGCCCTCCGCGGTCATCAGGTAGTTCGTTGTGATGCGCACCGGGCGCATCTGATCGGGCTGTCGATGGTCGGTTCTCATTTGGGTTTGGATCTTACTGCGGAAGGCCGGCTTGCAGGGAAAAGTAGAATAGCACGCACATGAGCGCGATCCCTAACGCTACGAGAACCAGGCAGGGGATGGCGGCACGTGCCGATTTTACTTTTTCGGATGTCTTCTTGGTGCCGCCGGCGGACTTGAACTTGGCCATGAAACTTCAGTGTAATCGGCGCCGCGTTAGGCTGGAGTTCCGTAGCCGCCGCCGCCGGGTGATTCGATGCGCAGCACATCGCCAGGCTTTACTTCGAAGCGCGATTTTCCAGGGATGGAGATGGTGCGTTTGCGGCCGGCCAGCGAGTTCTTGCCGCGCGCGCCGGGCTTACCGCCCAACAAGCCATACGGGCCGCGCTCGCGACGGTCCGAGAGAATGGTCACGTCCGCGGCGGTGAGAAATTCATATTCACGAACGATTCCATCGCCGCCGCGATGTTTTCCCGCGCCGCCCGAACCAGAACGAATCCGGTAGGCGCGAATGCGCAGCGGGTACAAGTGTTCGAAAGCTTCCACCGGCGTATTCCAGCTATTGGTCATGTGGGTGTGCGTTGCGCTTGGGCCGTCCGACACCGCGGACGCTCCCATGCCGCCGGCGATGGTTTCGTAATAAGCGAAAGCGCGGGCGCGCACGTGATCCCATCCGCCGAAGGTCAGGTTGTTCATGGTTCCCGAGCTTGCGGCTGGAATCAGTTCGGGCGCGGCGTTCGCGAGCGCGCGGAGAATCACGTCGGTGATGCGCTGCGAAGTTTCGACGTTCCCCGCAGCCATCGCTGCCGGAGCCTGAGCGCTCACCACCAGACCGCTGGGTGCGATCACTTCAAGCGGCCGCAGGACGCCGGCCGTATAGGGAATATCCTCACGCACCAGGCAGCGAAATACATAAGTGGTGGCAGAGACCGCGACTGCGTAATTAGCGTTCACCGAGCCTTCCACTTGGGCGTCGGAGCCGGTGAAGTCAATCACGGCGCTATCGCCTTGGATGGTGACGGCGGCCGCGATTTTGACTGGACGGTTAGTAATCCCGTCGTTGTCCAGATAATCTTCGGCGCGATAGGTGCCCGATGGCAGCCGGCGAATGGCGGATCGAATCATGCGCTCGCTGTAATCCTTGAGTGCGGTCATATTGCGGCGCAAGGTAGGCAGGCCGTACTTGGCGGTCAATTCGAGCAAACGCTGTTCGCCGCGTTTGATGGCCATGAGCTGGGCGAGAAGATCGCCCTCGCGCTCGACGGGAGTTCGTACGTTCGAGAGGATGAGGTCAAGCAGTTCGCGATCCATGCGGCCAGCGCGGACCAGCAGTACGGGCGGAATGCGGATTCCTTCCTGATAAATCTCGCGCGCCAGCGGCATGGAGCCTGGGCTCATCCCTCCGACATCGGCATGATGCGCGCGGTTGGCAACGTAGAACGAAGGCTTGCGGCTTCCTTTTAAAAAGACACCCGAGACGGCGGTGATGTCTGGAAGGTGGGTGCCACCGCGAAACGGGTCGTTCAGAATGACGACGTCGCCGGGCCCGAGAGTGAAAGCCTGGGTCGCGTGCTGCACCGAAAGCGGCATGGCGCCCAGATGCACGGGCATGTGATCGCCCATGGCCACCGTTTCGCCTTCGGCATCGTAGACGGCGCAGGAATAGTCGCGGCGCTCTTTGATGTTCGCGGAGAAAGAAGTCTTGCGCAGAACCGCGCCCATCTCCTCGGCGATGGAGACCAGGAGGTGCCGGAAGAGCTCCAATTCGATTGGGTCCGTTTTTTTCATTCCTTACAGCTCGCGATGTTCACCAGGAAACTGGCGATCTTTTGCCAATGATTGCTCTCGGACTTCTCGATGACATAACTATGCGTGGCGGCGTCGGTTCGCACGCGCCAGCCTGCAGCGGGCTTCGGGTTGACCGGAGAAACCTTCGCCGCGCTCCAGCTTTCGCCTCCATTGTCGGTTCGATATTCTTCGTGCTTGCCGTTATCGAGGCTGGCGTCGATAGCTACGGTTCCGCTGGCGGGCGAATCGAATGAAAAGCGCTCGATGGCTGCGACGCGGGTCTCGTCGAAGATAGGCTGCGCGCGCCAGGTCTTACCGCCGTCGGTGGTAATCAGGAAAAACGGGTCGCGCGGCGCGCCTTGCAAGTTGGCGCCGGAAATCCAGCCATTCTGAAAATCGATGAACTGAATCTGATCCAGGCCCGAAGATCGCAGGCGCGGATGCGGTTCGGTCCATGTTGCCCCGTTGTCCTCGGACCCGAGCAGGATGGAGTGGAGAGTCGCCATGGGCGTGTGAAGATTTCCGGTGACGAAGATCTTGTTGCCCATTGCGTCCACGTTCGAGAGCTCCAGATAGACGGGGCAGGGATCGTCTTCCGAGCAGCCGAGGCCCGCGGCTTGGATGTCGGCCTCCGTGCACTCGTAAACCACGCGCATTGGCTTACCGCTGTTTTGGAGCGGAGCTTGAGCAGCAGCGAGACTAGCTAAGGCCAACGTCAACCCCGCGTAGCGAGTCATATCAAATCTCGAATTCGATGCCTTGGGCCAACGGCAGTTCCGATGACCAATTGATGGTCACGGTCTGACGCCGCATGTAAGCTTTCCACGCATCGCTGCCGGATTCGCGTCCGCCGCCGGTGTCCTTCTCTCCACCGAACGCACCGCCAATCTCCGCGCCGCTGGTGCCGATATTGATATTGGCGATGCCACAGTCACTTCCGCGCGCGCTGAGGAATGTTTCGGACGAAATCAGGCTGGTGGTGAACATGGCAGACGATAGGCCTTGCGGAACCGCGTTGTGCCATTGGATCACCTCTTCGAGAGTGTCGAACTCGATCAGATAGAGGATGGGCGCGAACACTTCTTCCTGCACGATGGGCATGTCCGCGCGGGCCTTTACCAGGGCCGGCTTGACGTAGCAGCCGTCGATTACTTCGCCGCCATAAACCACTTCGCCGCCTTCTGCTTTGATGCGAGTGAGAGCGGCTTGCATCGCTTCCACGGCCTGGCGATCGATGAGCGGACCCATCAGCGTCTTTTCGTCCATGGGATTGCCAATGCGAATGTGGCCGTACGCAGATTGCAGTTTGCGCGTCATTTCTTGGGCGATTCCGCGCTGCAGGAACAGGCGCCGGACGCTGGTGCAGCGCTGACCGGCTGTACCCACCGCGCCGAAGAGAGAACCGCGCAGGGCGAGATCGAGATTGGCATCGTTCATTACGATGACGCCGTTGTTGCCGCCCAGTTCGAGCAGAGTGCGGCCGAGCCGGCGAGCCACGGTCTCGGCAACGATGCGGCCCATGCGAGTGGAGCCGGTGGCGCTGATCAATGGAACTCGGGCGTCTTCGACCAGGCGCTTGCCGATGGTGGCGTCGTCACCAATGATGAGTTGGAAGACGCCCGACCATCCATGACGCGAGAGCACGCGATCGCAGATATTCTGGACGGCAACCGCGGTCAACGGCGTCTTGAGCGAGGGCTTCCAGATCACGCAGTCGCCACAGACGGCGGCGATCAATGCATTCCAGGACCAGACGGCAACGGGGAAGTTGAAGGCTGAGATGACGCCGACCACACCCAAGGGCTGCCACTGCTCCAGCATGCGATGCTCCGGCCGTTCACTCGCGATGGTGAGGCCGTAAAGCTGGCGCGAAAGGCCGACCGCGAAGTCCGCGATGTCGATCATCTCTTGCACTTCGCCTTTGCCTTCGGCCAGAATCTTACCCATTTCCAGGGTGACGAGCGTGCCGAGGTCGTCTTTGTGGCGGCGCAGTTCGTCGCCGATCTCCCGGACGATCTCGCCGCGCTTGGGGGCGGGGAACATGCGCCAGCGCTGAAACACGTCGATGCTTTTCGCGACCGTGCGCTCGTAATCCTCGGCGGACGCCAGGCGAACTCGCCCCAACTCGCTGCCGTCGGCGGGGTTGAGCGATGCGATCGCGGCGCCCGGACCGTCATATGATGCGATGCCGAGCCGTACCAAAACAGAATGCGTTGTTATCGTGCTAGCCATCCGAATCCTTCCGTCCCCGTCGCGAATCTGCGGCCGGTGCGCCTTACCGTGTAGGCGATGCGTTCCGAAACCTCGCGCTGGAACTCGGGCTCCAGCCACGCCGTAAAGCCATGCTTGTCGCTGAGTGCAAACGCCGCCTCACGCGTGGTTGCACCATGCGGCTTCACGGATCGGACATGCAGCGGATCGCCGATGATGTCCTGGTCCGTCGCTTCGAGCGCCAGGCGCGCCAGCTCTTCGGGATCGCAGGGCAGAATGGGCGCGAGCGTCGCGAAGGTGGTAATTCCCGCGCCACGCAACTCGCGGATCGCTTTCAATCGGCAATCGATGGTCGCGCAGTGCGGCTCATATAACTTGCGAACAGATTCCCGGTTGGTTGTGATTGAGAAACTCACGCGCAGGGTGGTACGCCGAGATAGCTCAACCAACCGCGCGAGATCGCGAACAATGAGCGGGCCGCGGGTTTGAATGACGAAGGTTCTTGGGGGACGCAACAACAGTTCGTCCAGAACGCGCGGCATCAGGAGCCCGGTCTCTTCGGCTGACTGATAAGGATCCACCAAGGGCGAGCAGTAAATGATTTGATGCTCGCGCAATTGGCGGCGTAGCAGTTCGGGCGCATTGCTCTTGAAGGTGGTGAATTGTCCCCAACGCCGCCAGTCATCCGGCTTCAGGCCGCCATAAATCCGCAGGGTGGGCACGTAACAATAACTGCATCCGAAAGTACAATTGCGGGCAGGCGACAAAGAGTGCGTGAATCCGGCTTCCGCGATGTAACCGCAGGTGGCGCTGAGAATACTGCTGGCTGGCGATTCTAAGACCTGGAAAGGCATGCGTGCCTCACTCGGGTGCGCTGAGGAGTTTGCGCCGCAGCATGTCGAGCGCGATGTTGGTGGAGAAGGCGCGCACACGCTCGCGATCGGCCGGCCACTGCACGCGCCGTACTTCACTCGAATCGGGCGACGCCAGGCCTATGAACACCAGGCCGGGTTGGGCGCCATCCGGGCCGGCATAGCCGGTGATGGACAGTGCATAGTCCGACCCGGTTCCTGCGCGCGCGCCTTCGGCCATCGCTTTTGCTACCGGCTCGCTGACAGCGGTGTGCTCAGCGATCAACTCAGCCGGAACTCCGAGCAGCCGGATCTTCATCTGATCGGAATAGGTGATGAATCCGCCGCGAAAATAATCCGATGCCGAGGGAACGGCCGTTATTCTTCCACCCAAGAGCCCGCTGGTGGCGCTTTCGGCCACGCTCAAGGTGGCTTGCCGCGCGCGCAGCAGATCGCCAATCACTTGTTCCAGCGAATCGCCGTTGCAGGAATAGACGCGATCGCCGAGCAGCGGCTCGATCTCGGCGCTGGCTTGCGCCACCAGGCTCTCTGCCTCCTGCGCCGTCGCGCAGCGAGCGCGCAGATGGATGTGAATCTCGCCCGAGACGGCCAGGATGGTGGTCGCGATATCGGTGTAGCGCTTGTAGACCGGCGAAATCAATTGATCGAGATCGCTCTCGCCCATCCCGACAGTGCGCAGCCAGCGCGTCCGGATGAATTGCGGCGGGAGGAGTTTCTCGAGCCGGGGCAGGCATTGCCCTTCGAACATGGGCTTCATTTCTCCGGGCGGTCCGGGGAGCAGCATGAAGACCACGCCGTTGTTCGAGATCCATTGGCCTGGGGCGGTGCCGCGAGCGTTGGGCAAAACTTCCGCGCCTTCGATGACGTAGGCCTGGCGGCGATTGATCTCCGCCATCTTACGGCCAAAGGCGCGAATCCGGGCCTCGATGGTATCGCAAATATCCTGCTGAAAAATCATTGCGCGGCCCAGTGCGCCGGCCACGGCGTCGCGAGTGAGATCGTCTTCGGTGGGTCCCAAGCCGCCGGTGAGCACCACAATCTGCGATCGCGCCGCGGCGCCCAGGATGCTGTCGGTGAGCCGCTCGCGTTCGTCGCCCACCACTGTTTTGCGCACTACCTCCACACCCAAAGCATTGAGCTGATCGGTCAGGTACAGCGAGTTGGTGTCCAGCCGCTGCGGCGTCAGTAATTCCGAACCGACGGCGATGATCTCGGCATTCTGGGTACCCGGCGGCATTAAGAAAGAAGTCCGCCGGCGATGCCGACATCCACGCGATAGAGCGCGTTGTTGGTGCAAACCGCCATGGCGCGTGAGGGCGTGAACGCCAGGCCTACGATTCCGGGGCCGGAGAGGAACAGCTCCGGATTCCGGTCATGATCGAAACGCACCACTCCGCGCCGTCCGCCCAGCGAGGCCGCGACGTACAAGCGTCCTTCGGCGTCGAATGCCAGACCTTGCGGACGGCCCAGGCCGCGATAATAGGTTTCCACTTCACCGGCCGGCGAAATGCGATTCACCGAATCGAAGCTCGAAGTGGTTGGGCCGGCGACGTACAAGTAACCGTCGTTTCCGAAAGCAAAATGGTACGCGGCGATGGAAGGCTCCAGCGTGGCGAAAACGTAAATCTGGCGCGACTGGCTGATTTTGAACACCGTGCCGCTGCGATCGCCGACGTACAGGTTCTCTTCCGAATCAAAGGCGATGCCGGTGGCCACGCCCATCCCTTCCACGTAGACCGACACATTGCCGGCGGAAGTGGCCTGATAGACGATGCCGTCGTAGCGGCTGGAAATGTAGAGCGTGCCAGCCTTGTCGAACGCGAGGCCAGTGGCGTTCATGATTTCGCTGGCGAAGGGTTTGGAGTTGTAGTTTAGATCGATCTTGTAAACCGACACGGGCGTCTTCTGGCCGCGAGATCCGCTGAAGGTGACGTAGATATTCCCGAAGGTATCCACAGCCGGGTTGCCGACCGGATACAGATTTTCGGCAATCTGGATTCCGATGTCGCAGGTCCAGGCCTGGCTGCTTAAGGCTCCGTTTGCGACCACCAGATCGCCCGCCGATGCGCCTTCGGGTACACGCACGATGACGCAGGAATCGGAGCCGATAACGATGGGAGCTTCCATGTCTCCGATGGTGACGCGCGGACGTTCGGTTTTCGCCAGGCCTGCGCCGCGGATCTGAAACTCGCCACCCGGAATCGCCGCTTCCGGGGTGACAGTAGAAATCTGCGGACGGCCATTGGAGTCCTTTTTAGAAGGCATAGGAAATCTTAGGAGGCATAAGTAAACTTAGGAGCCATAGGTAAAGAGATGCAAATGATCTAATACGAATATAGCAAGCGCGCCGTAAACACCAGCCATCACGTCGTCGGCGACGATGCCCCAGCCGCCGGGAAAATTTTCGAATTGGCGAGCGGGCGCCGGCTTCCACATGTCGAGCAGGCGAAAGAGCACGAACGCGGCCAGGTATGTTTTCCAGTTGAAGGTGGCCGCGCCGGCCAGCGTGATCCACTGGCCGATCACTTCGTCAACCACCACAATCTGGGGGTCAGGTTGGTTCGTCCGCTTGGCCACCACTCCGGCCGACCAGATTCCCGGCGCGAGAAGAAGAGCGGTTAGCAGCAGCAGCGTCCATCGTCCATAGCCGCCATACCAATGTAGTGCGATGGCGATGAGCAAGGCAGCGAGCGAACCGGCCGTTCCCGGCGCCTTGGGCGCATAGCCACAGCCAAACCAGGTGGCGATCAGAAATGCGCCGGCACGCATTCGTCTATTGTGTGGTCTCGCCTTCGCTATCCGGATCTTCCGGCATGGCGGGCGACGAGATCACATATTTTTCGCTGGCCCAATTGCCGAGATCGATGATCTTGCAGCGCTCCGAGCAAAAGGGAAAGAACGGGTCGTCAGCAGAAACTTCTTTTTTGCAGATAGGACATTTCATCGTGCTGCGGAGAGTATCGGAAAAGCATTGGCCGCGGCCACTGGCAAGGGACCTTCGGACTCCACGTCTAATGCGCCGATCAAATCGTAATCGTGCGCTTCGGTTATTCGCAGGCGGCGGATCTCGCCCCGCCGTGGCCCAGCGCCCGCAAAATCGTTCACATAGCAGAAGCCGTCGATCTCGGGAGCTTGCGTCGACATGCGCGCCTGCCACAACAAATCGGTATCGGCGGACGGGCCCTCGATCAAAACATCCACTTCGCGGCCGATCATCTTGCGATTGCGCGCCTTGGAAATGCGGCGCTGGATGGCCATCAGTTTCTGCTTGCGATTGTGAATCGCCCGGCCGTCTACTTTGGCATCCAGATGGAAGCTCGCGCTCGAGTCTTCATCTGAGTAAGAGAACACACCCAAGCGGTCGAGCTGCGCGGCTTTGACGAAATCGCACAGGATCTCGAAATCGCTCTCTGTCTCGCCCGGAAATCCGACGATCATGCTGGTTCGAATGGCGACGCCGGGGATGGTCGCGCGAATGCGCTCCAGCAGCTTGAGGAAAAAATCGCCATGCGATCCGCGCTTCATTCGCTTGAGCACGTTGGAGCTGGCATGCTGCAGCGGCATGTCGATGTATTTCACCAGCGCAGCGTGTTCGGCGATGGTGTCGAGCAGCTTTTGCGTGATGCGATTGGGGTAACAATAGAGAAACCGGATCCATTTCTCGCGCTCGGTTTCAATCTGCGCCAGGCGCGCCATCAGATTTGCCAGGCCATCTTTCAGGCCGAGATCTTCACCGTAAGAAGTGGTGTCCTGCCCGATTAGATTGATCTCGCGAACTCCGCTGGCAAACAGCCGCGTAGCTTCGGTGATGACGGATTCAAAACGCCGGCTGCGGAACTTGCCGCGATACTGCGGGATGACGCAGAAAGAACAGGGATGGTCGCAACCCTCGGCGATCTTGATATAAGCGAAGTGGCTGGCGGTAGAGAGAACGCGCGGCGTGAGGTCGTGATAAAGATACGGCTGGAGCGGATTGTTATCGGGCTCCAAGCCCTCGCAAACGGCCACGATCTTCGCGAGCTCATTGGTGCCGACCAGCGCGTCAACTTCGGGAAGCTGGTCTCGAATCTGATCGCGGTAGCGTTCCACCATGCATCCGGCGACGATGAGCCGGCGCGCCTGGCCGGATTTCTTGTACTCGGCCATCTCAAGAATGGTGTCGATGGACTCCTGCTTGGCCGGATCGATGAAGCTGCAGGTGTTGACCACCAGGACTTCGGCATCGCCCGGCTCAGGCGTCAGCTCATGCCCGCGCTCCGCCAAATGGCCCATCATTACCTCTGTATCCACGAGGTTCTTGGGGCATCCGAGACTTACAAAACCAATTTTCACGGGTGAAAGTGCTGAGGGAAATCCGTCACCTATTAGGATAGCAAGCGCCGCGGCGGTTTATAAGGATAATTAACGCCGGGGTGGTTTACGAACTTAAACGCGACACTTCCATGCGACCCACGGGCTGGGGTGCGTGGGCTTCCACAACATGCATGAGAACTTCGGTTTTAAACGGCTTGGCCATGTAGTCGTCCATTCCGCCTGCCAGACACTTCTCCCGATCGCCCTCCATGGCGCCGGCGGTTAACGCGATGATGGGCGTGTGACCGCCGCTCAATTTCTCCCGGGTGCGGATGGCCGCGGTTGCTTCCAGCCCCGTCATCACCGGCATCTGCACGTCCATGAGGACCATATCGAACGGCCCACGTTCCAGTGCTTCCACAGCCTCCCGCCCGTTGCCCGCCACTGCCACCCGATGGCCATGCTTTTCTAGAATCCGCATCGCGACGCGCTGGTTGATTGGGTTGTCTTCGGCGAGCAGAATATGGAGGCTGCCCAAAATCTTCTTCTGCTGGCTATTCGCGGCAACGGGCGCAACGGTCCTGGCGATGGGGACCACGTTATTTGCCGGGGCAACGAAGATCGCGGTGAAATGGAACTGGCTGCCTTGGTCAGGGGCGCTTTCCACCCACATGCGTCCGCCCATCATTTCCGCCAGGCGCGAAGAGATGGTGAGCCCCAGCCCGGTCCCGCCAAACCGCCGGGTCATGGAACCGTCGGCTTGGGAGAAGGCCTGGAAGATCAGGCTCCGCTTGTCTGGGGCAATTCCAATGCCGGTGTCCCGCACGATGAAATGCAGCTCAGCGCGGCCGAGGCTGCGCGATTCCAACCGGACTTGCACTTCCACCTCGCCCTGGCTGGTGAACTTGATGCCGTTCCCGACCAGGTTGAGCAGCACCTGCCCCAACCGCATGCCGTCGCCGATGAGAGCGTCCGGGACGGAGTCATCGATACGGCAGGTGAGCTTGAGATTCTTCTCGCGGGCGCGGGCCGACAGAATGTTTACCGCGCCTTCCACTGTTTCACGCAGCCGGAATTCCTCTGAAGAGAGATCCAGCTTCCTGGCTTCCACTTTGGAAAGATCCAGGATATCGCTCAGGATCGCGAGCAGCGAATCGGCCGAGGTCTTGGCCATGCCGAGGCACTCGCGCTGCTCGGAATCGAGCGGCGTATCGAGCACCAACTCCAACGTTCCAAGAATTCCGTTCATGGGAGTGCGGATCTCGTGGCTCATGTTCGCCAGGAATTCACTCTTCGCTACATTGGCTGCCTCGGCCGCCTCTTTGGCTTTTCGCAGTTCCTCTTCCGCTTGCTTGCGCGCGGTGATTTCGCTGACCACCAGGCAGGCTGTTTTTCCAGCCGTGGCGCCGGAGCGGGTGGGATGAATGCGAACCATTACCCAGCGCAAAGTATCCGGATCCTTGGAACGTCTGAACGAATATTCGAACTCCTGAGAGCCGCCAGTTTGGAGAGCAGTTTGAAGTTTATCGAGATAGGATTTCCCAGCGGCGTCGCCTACTAAGGCGGCGATATTTTGCCCGATCATCTCGGCCTTGGGGCGTGGCAGCAATTCGTCGGTGCGGGCCCAAACGTCCAGGAGCGTTCCTTCGGCATCCATCTCGACCACGATGTCATCGAGCGAATCCACCAGCGCCAGCAGGCGTTGTTCGCTCTTGCGGAGTTGCTCTTCGGCGCGCTTACGCCCGGACAAGTCGACGATGAAGCCGATGGCGGTGTCTTCCGTCGAATCGAGCGACGCGAGGCCCAGGAGAGCCGGAATGCGGTGTCCGTCGGTGTGAATATATTCCACCTCGGTGGGCGCTGTCACTCCCTCCGTTATCAGCTGCTGGCGGAATTGCTCAGCTAACTGAGGCCGATCCGGCGCCATCGTTCCCTTCCAACGCACGGTTCCGGCGGCCAGCTCCGCGCGGGTGTGGCCGAGCAACTCGAGGTATGCGTCGTTGGCTTCCCGGATGAAACCTCGGGCGTCGCCTACAAACATTGCGATGAGGTTGGATTTCGCGAGAATGGTCTGCATGCCAGCGCCCAGCGGACGCGACAGCCGTCGCGATAGCAGGCACGAAATGGCGCCCAGGCCGGCCAGCGACAGCAAAGTAAAACACGGGAGCAGGAGTTTCGAGACCGCCGCGGTTCGCACACTGTCACGCTCGGCCTCCTTCTCCTTGGCCTCCACCAGGGCGCTCACCCGGTCCTGCTCGCGGTCGAGAATTTCGAAGGATTTCTCAAACACGGCCAGGCGCTGCACCGTGTCCGGTCTCTCGCGGCCGGCCAGTTTTCCCATCGACTCCGCTTCGTGAACGTAAGCCTCCAGCGACGGATTCAGACTGTCGAAGGCGGCGCGTACCGCAGGGTCCAGAGCCGGGTTCGATCGATTTCGCTGCACCGCCTCACGCAGCCGGTTTGCGTCCGAGAGCACTTTAGTCCACTCTTTGGCTCTTTCCTGATCCGTCTTGGCGAGCAGGGCTCCCAGAACGTCGCCGCGCAGGTCGTCATGCATCATGTCGCCCTCCCAGTGATTGCGCAGGGCAGACGTGGCGGCGACGATGGCATTTGTCTTTTGGGTGAGGCGGCTGATGGTAAAATAGCCGGCCAAAGCGACACAAATGGTGGGCAGGATTCCAGCGGCGCTGAGGAGCAGCAAGCTGTTCCGGATGCCGCCCAGACGACGCCAGTACCTTCGTCGCGAAGTTTGTGTGCTTAATGCCATTGAAAACCTTTACGGACAATACGAAGCACTTTGCCTGCCATACATTTCGGCTAATAACAAAGGAATAATATGCGAGATTTGGCTCGCCCGATGACTCAGCATGATCAGATGGGTGCAATATCTTCTTTACCCGGTCAACGCTTCTCAGCGAAAGACCTGAGCACGAGATAGAGTGAATATCGTACTACTTATCAGCGGAACCTAGGCCGTTTAACGCCGGCCGGCTGCGCGAAATCTCTCAGGAGGCGGCTGGGATGTTATTTCAGCCGATAGAGTTTTTGGGCGTTGTCATGGAGGACCATGCGCGCAAGTTCGAATGCGCGATCGACTGTGATTTCTCCGTCATTGACCATACCGGTGAGCGCCAATCCAAGCGCCTGGCGAGTGGTATCGGTGGCGATCCAGGCGGACTGCTCCCAGCCACTTTCTTCGGAATAAGGATACGCATCGGTTCCAAATAAAACTTTATCTGGCGCGAATTCCAGCCATTCGCGCAACGCTTGAGACACCGCTCGCGGATAATTCATCAATGTTTGGGCGGAGAAATCGGCGTAGACATTGGGCTTGGTAAGGAGCGCCGTGATTTCGCGAATGTACGGCCAGCCGCCGTGCAAGAGGACGAAATTGGTTTGGTGCAGGCGCGGATCGTTAATCGCGGATTCCAGCAGCAGCGGATTGGTTCCCGCGATGTCGAAATAACCGCCCGCGCCCCAGGCCACATGCAGATGCACCGCCATCCCCAGGCGTCCGGCTTCGGCGGCGATGTGGCGGAAGAGGAAATCCTGAAGCTTTTTGTAGTTCCGGCCGTGCGCGTACGCATCCTCGGCCTGGGCGCGCGGCACGTCGTCAAAATCGAGCGACCGCAGGTATGCCGCTTCGAACTTGATCGCGACAGCTCCTCCGCGTTTGTGGCGCTCGAGCGTCGGATCCACGATCTTTTCGAGATATTCACCCAGTGTGGCGGGCGGCTTTTCGTAGCCGCATTCCTTGAGATATCGATGCAGCAGGCGATCCTCATCGGCGAAGAAGGCCTTGCGATCGGAGTTCTGGGACGCGAGGCCGGCGTTGTTAAGCGGGTACATCAGCGCATCTTCGAAAGGAACCCAGAGGAAGCGCGGCGGCGCCAGGCCCGGTCCCATGGCGACGCGATTGGCGAGCATGGTCTCAATGCCGAGCTGGTCGAGAACCCAGTTGGGGTAGGCGTCGTCACGCGGATGAGAGCCGAGAAGTAATTGGCGTGAGGCTTCGGCGGTGAGCGGAGAACCAGCGCGGGTGCGAATGGGCTCGGTGTACGGGTCCATGTGCTCGACTGGGAGGGCGTCGTACTCGCTGTCGCCTGGAGCGGGTAGGACGGGATGCGCATGGTTGTCGATGGTTTTGATTTTGGCGATTTCAGCTGAGATGCGGGGATCGATTTGCAGTTGCGCGCCGGCAACTGAGGCGAGCGCGAGCGACAGGAGGAGCAGCCTCATTGTTCGATGCCGAGACGTCCGCCGAGTTTCGATAAGGCAATCCAACGGATATCACCGAACCAGTTGGGGGCAGGGATGGTGTGACTCATCAACTCGCCTCGCTCGGTACCGAGAACGAACGCGCAGGGTGCGTCGCCGAATTGCCGCAAATGATCGCCGAGCCACGAGTCAGGCGAAAGGGGGGTGGCCAGCACGACGTGCGTCAAGGGAAAGAACGCGAGCTTCGCGCCGAAGCCGGTATCGGTTTGTCGCAGAGGCGCGGGCAAGAAATACGCGCGCTGGTACTGTTCGATCGCTGTTTCAAGATCGTGAACGCCGATGACCACCGTCTCAATGCCGGTGAAGTCTTTCGTGGTTGGCTTGCCGCTAGGAAAAGCCCGATTCTCGCGCGGCGTGAAATCGTGAATCAGGAATGGAAAAAAACCGCCGTTCGTCGGGCCAACTTGCGCGGTTTCCCAGTCCAACTCGACGCCGTCCGGCCGTTTTCGGCCCGCCCTGCGCGGGTCCGTCACGGACACTCCAGCTTTGCGCAATCGGTCGACTTCGGCGCCGAGATCGGGCGGGCGGATGGCCCAGGCACACGGACCGGCGTCGCCCTCCATGAATTTGTGCCAATAGTGTGCGGCTAGCGCGGCGGGTTCGGCGTGGGGTTGGATCGCGATCAGCTCCAGATAAGACCCGTCCGGAAAACTAGCCAGCGCCATTTCGGTGGCGTGATTGGAATGCGGACCGCCGAACTCCGCCGTAATTCCCGTGGCGGCGCGGATGGCTTCGGTCATGACTTTGAGATCCTTGCCGGCCACCGTGACGTGATCGATCGGAAAATTCTGCGCCATAGCCGCGGTTGCCAGAAATGCACAGCACATCAGCCGGTTCATGAGAGCAGAGCGATTTTGTCGTCGAGATGCTTGAGCGCAGCTTCGAGCGTCGCCCTGTAACCGGGATTCTTCGACGTCTCGATGTCGTGCAGCACGCGCTTGCGGGAGAGCTGGAGGCTTTCGAGCTGCCCCTTGCGATCCACTTCCTCGGCCGTTAGCTTCGTCAACTTCGCCAAAGCCGCTCGTGCCTCGGCGGCTTCAACTTGGGATTCGACGTCCTTGCTTTCCCAACCGCGCGCCATGTATACAGTGTAGCTGCTGATGAACGCCGATAAACGCGGATGGCTAGGCTCGGGTGTCAATTCCGGCCGGGTGCGCCGCTTCAAAGGCTGCGATGGCCGGTTCCTGTTGCTGGATGTAGCCCAGCTCGTCGATACCTTCGAGCAGGCAATGCTTGGCGAAGCTGTCCACCGGGAATTCGACTTTGCGGCCGCTTGCGAGCGTCAGGGTTTGGGACGGCAGGTCGACTTTGACGGGCTCGCCCGAGTTTTTCAGCAGCTCGGCATGCACATCGGCCGGAACGACGATCGGGAGCAGGGAATTCTTCAGTGAATTGTTCTTGAAGATATCGGCGAAGGAAGTGCTGATGACGGCGCGAAACCCGTACTGCGTAAGCGCCCAGGGCGCATGCTCGCGCGAACTGCCGCAGCCGAAGTTATCGCCACCCAGCAGCACCTGGCGGGACTTCGACTCCGGTTGGTTTAAAACAAAGTCCGGCTTCGGCTGGCCGTCGGCATCGTAACGCCAGTCGTAAAAAAGCTGGTCGCCCAGGCCGGCCTTGGATATGGTCTTCAGGAATCGCGCCGGGATGATTTGATCGGTATCGATATTATCGCGCGCGATCAGAACCATGCGGCTTTCAAACGGGGTGAATTTTTCCATTAGAGCAGCTCCCTCACATCGCTGACCTTGCCGGCGATGGCCGACGCCGCGGCTGTCATCGGACTTGCCAGGAAGGTTCGCGCGCCCTGACCTTGGCGGCCTTCGAAGTTGCGATTACTGGTCGACACGCTGTATTCGCCGGGCTGCAACTGATCGCCGTTCATGGCGATGCACATGGAACAGCCGGCTTCGCGCCAGTCTGCGCCCGCGTCGCGAAAGATTTGATCCAGGCCCTCGGCTTGCGCTTGTTCCTTTACTTGCTGCGATCCCGGCACCACCAGTACGCGCACGTTCGGATTTACCTTGCGGCCCTTCAGGATGCTGGCTGCCGTGCGCAGATCGGAGATGCGCGAATTGGTGCAGCTTCCGATGAACACCACGTCAACCGGATGGCCGAGCAAAGGTTTTCCTGCTTCCAGCGCCATGTACGAGAGTGCGCGGGCGAGCGAGTCGCGCTCTAGCGGATCGGTAATGTCGGTTGGATTCGGCACCGCGCCACGGATGGGAATGCCCATACCAGGATTGGTTCCGAAGGTGATCATGGGTTCGAGCGATCCGGCGTCGATTACGATGCCTTTATCGTAGGTTGCGCCATTGTCGGTGGGCAGTTGACGCCAGCGCGCCACTGCTGCATCCCACTGGGCGCCTTTGGGCGCATACTGGCGGCCGGAAACATATTGATACGTGGTGTCGTCGGGCGCGACCAGCCCCGCGCGCGCGCCGGCTTCGATCGACATATTGCACACGGTCATGCGCTCTTCCATCGAGAGTGATCGGACGGCCGATCCGCAATATTCGAAAACCGAACCCGTGCCGCCGCCGATGCCGATGCGTGCGATCAGCGCCAGGATGATGTCTTTCGCCGAGACGCCTGGCCTGAGCGCCCCATCCACGCGAACCTGATAGGTGTGCGAACGCTTGTTGAGCAGGCACTGGGTGGCCAGCACGTGCTCCACTTCGCTGGTTCCGATGCCGAACGCGAGGGCGCCGAAGGCCCCATGCGTGGCGGTGTGGCTGTCGCCGCAGACCACGGTCATGCCGGGCTGTGTCAATCCCAGTTCCGGCCCGATTACATGCACGATGCCTTGCTTGTCGCTCCCGAGCGGATAGCAGTGGATGCCAAAGTCTTTGCAATTCTGGATCAGCTTCTGCACTTGCGTGGCAGCGATCTTATCCACGATGGGAAGGCCCCGAGGGGTGGTGGGCGTGCTGTGGTCGGTGGTGGCGATGGTCAGATCGGGACGCCGCACCTTGAGACCGCGTGAACGCAATCCGTCGAAGGCTTGCGGCGAGGTGACTTCGTGTACCAGATGCAAGTCGATATAGAGGAGCGCCGGGGCGTTGGGCCGCTCCGCGACCACATGGTTCTCCCAGATCTTTTCAATGATGGTACGAGGTTTACTCATATTGCTTCCGCTACTGCGTCTCCTACTTCTGAGGTCGTGGACGGCTTGCCGGCCGGCTTCAAATCCGCCGTTACGCGGCCGGAGTTGAGCACCGTTTCCACCGCGCGATTCACCGCCGCCGCTTCTTCTTTCAGCCCGAAACTATATTCGAGCATGGCGGCTACCGATCCGATGGCGCCGAACGGATTCGCCTTGCTTTGTCCCGCGATGTCGGGCGCCGAGCCATGCACGGGTTCGTACAGGCCCAGCCACGCGCCGGATGGTTTCTTGTCACCGAGGGACGCGGAGGGTAACATGCCGATGGAGCCGGCCAACACGGCTGCCTCATCACTCAGGATGTCGCCAAACATGTTTTCCGTGACCAGAATGTCGAAGCGGCGCGGATTCAAGACGATTTGCATAGCGGCGGTATCCACCAGCAGATGATCCAGCGCGACATCGGGGAACTCTTCGGCCACTTCAATAATCACTTTGCGCCAGAGCTGAGAAGTCTCGATGACGTTCGACTTGTCGACGCTGGTGACCTTTTTGCGGCGGTTACGGGCCAGGTGAAAGGCTATGCGCGAAACGCGCTCGATCTCGGGCCGCGTGTAAGAGAGCGTGTTCACCGCGCGTTCGTCCTGGCCAGTGCCTGAGATGCCGCGCGGAGTGCCGTAATAAATGCCGCCGGTGAGTTCGCGCACAATGATCATGTCGACGCCGTCGACCAGGGTGTTCTTGAGCGGCGACGAATCGAGCAGGGCTTTATACGATCGCACCGGCCGGAGATTGGCATACACGCCCAGCGCTTTGCGGATACCGAGCAGTCCTCTTTCGGGGCGTTTGTCCGGAGCGATGTTGTCGAATTCCGGCAAACCTACTGCCCCCATCAGAGTGGCATCGGCCTGGAGCGCCAGGTCGATGGTTTCCTGGGGCAGGGGACCGCCGGTTTTGTGAATGGCAATCCCGCCAATCAAGCCCTCCTGCAGCACGGGCTGGTGATGGAATTTGCTCGCCACTTTGTGCAGTACTTTGACTGCTTCGCATGTGACCTCGGTGCCGATTCCGTCACCGGGGAGAATCAGTATGTTAAGTTGCATTTCCTAGTCTTGCGCGGCGGCTGCTTTTTCGCCCACCACTTCGTGCAGCAGCGCCATAATCTCTTCGTTCCGCACGCCCTTCTTGCGATCCGCCAGCGCCGTGAAGCGATGGTAGAGCGCGTCGAGTTCGCTTTTTGTAAGAACGAAGCCGAGATCTTCGGCGCGCTTGTTGAGCGCATGCCGGCCGCTGTGCTTGCCCAGCACGAGCTTACTTTCGGGCACTCCGACCGTCTTGGGATCGAAGATCTCGTATGTCGTGCGATCCTTTAGCATTCCATCTTGATGGATGCCCGCTTCATGCGCGAAAGCGTTCTCGCCCACAATGGCCTTATTGGGTTGCGGGCCAAACGTAATGGTTCGCGCGAGAAGTTGGCTGGCCGCGTAAATGTGCTCGGTCACAATTTTGGTTTCAAACGGGAGCTTGTCGGGGCGTGTCTTGAACGCCATGACGATCTCTTCCAATGCCGCGTTCCCCGCGCGCTCGCCGATTCCGTTGATGGTGCATTCGATCTGCCGCGCTCCGTTTTGCACGGCCGCGATGGAGTTGGCCACCGCGAGACCTAAGTCGTCATGACAGTGCACGCTGACGATGGCACTGTCATCTAAAGCGCGAACCATGCGCCCGATCAGTGCACCGTATTCCTCAGGCACCGAGAACCCGACAGTGTCGGGCAGATTTACGGTGCGGGCGCCTGCGGCCACCACGGCGCGCGAAACCTGTTCCAGGTAATCCCAATTCGTTCGGGTGGCGTCTTCGGCAGAAAACTCCACGTCGTCGGTATATTTTCGAGCCAGCTCAACCGCCTCAACTGCTTCATCTAGAACCTGTTGCTGTGATTTCTTGAGCTTGTACTTGAGGTGGATTTCGCTGGTGGCGAGGAAGGTGTGAATCCTGGGCCGGCGCGCATGCTGGAGCGATGCCGCTGCGCGCTCCACGTCCAACGTGTTAGCCCGCGCCAGCGCCGCCACTTGGACCCAGGGGAACTCACGGCTAACCGCGTCCACCGCTTCGAAATCCCCATCGGAGGCGATCGGGAACCCGGCTTCGAGGATATCGACGCCCAATTCCACCAGTTTGCGCGCCAGCTGCAGCTTCTCGGGTACGGTCATGCTGCAGCCCGGCGATTGTTCACCATCCCGGAGGGTGGTGTCGAAGATGTAGACTCGATTGGCCATAAGTCCTCCCTTATTGACCGCCCACAACCCAGGCGCGGCCATTCATCTTTCCTTTTTGGAACGTCCGCGCCTCTGTGGGCTCCGAACTTCACGCTACTCATTATGGAGGCGAAGCTCGGATTTGGCAAATTTATAATTCAAGCGAGCAGAATAAGCTACAATCATAGCATAAAGATCGCTTATGGAACTCTATCCACTGAAGGTGTTCCTGGCCGTGGCGTCGGAGAAGAGCTTCTCGCGCGCGGCGGAGAAGATGTTGCGGACGCAACCTGCGATTTCGCTCGCCGTACAGAAGCTGGAGTCGGATCTGCAGGAGAAGCTGATTGACCGCTCGGGGAAAGAGCTGCTGCTTACCGATGCCGGGCGCATTGTTTATGACTACGCGCGGCGGTTTGAGAACCTGTCGGCCGATCTGGAGAACGCGCTGTCTGAGCTGCGCGACAATTCGGCGGGGCGGCTGATTGTGGGCGCCAACGAATCGACGTCGCTGTATTTGCTGGGGCACATCGAGCGCTATCGGCGGCTGTATCCCAAGGTGAAAGTGCAAGTGCGGCGGTCGTTATCGAGCAAGATTCCGTCGCAGTTGATCGACGGCGATCTGGAGTTGGGCGTCATCAGTTATGACCCCGAAGACGAGCGGTTGCATTCGATGGTGATCTATACCGATCACCTGGCGTTTGTGGTTTCGCCGCAGCATCGGTTTGCGACGCGCGGGCAGGTGTCGATCAATGAGCTAGGGATGGAGACATTTATCGCGCATTATGTTCTATCGCCTTATCGCGACGTGGTGCTAAAGGAGTTCCAGCGGCACAAAGTGCAGCTCAATATGGATGTGGAGATGCCGACGGTGGAGACTATTCGCCTGATGGTGCAGCGCAATGAGGGCGTGGCGTTTCTGCCGCACATGTGCGTGGAGCAGGACGTGGCGCAGGACGCGCTGCGGGAGATCAAGGTGAAGGAGCTGGCCGTCGATCGCAAGATCCGGCTGGTGCGTCCGGCGAAGCGGAGTTTGAGCCACGCGGCGAAGGCTTTTTTGGAGTTGGTGAAGGGGGGATAGGGCTACGAATCAACACGCCCTTATCTTAGCGTCGTACCACGCGACTAGTTCAATGGCTTTTGCAGCTGCTTCCTCTAATTGGCATTCTGTTACCCGGAGCAATCCGCCGTCGCGATATTGCTCGGCGACCTCTCGCGGCTTTTCATCGAAAGACCACTTAGCCTTTGAATCGCCGTGAATGACGGAGTCTCGTGCCGTAACCAACTCGCCGAAGAAGGCGACAGGCACCGGAGGCAGCTCGCGCAGGAACTCATTCAACGACTCAAGGTACCTGCATAGCTCCGAACTTTGGTCCTTTTCTTTGGCGACAAGTGCTTCGAGACGGCGAACCTTTTGACCCAATGCTGCAGTCTTGTGAGCAGGCCCACGACCGCGAGATGGTTAGCGGATTCCCGCATATCTTCGTAAACGGACTCTACGAACTGAATCTGCGAAGCGATCAGCTCTGGATCTTCATGCCGCAGCCCGTCCCGCGTCTTGGAAACTTCTTCTCTCGCAGACTTGGCAATTCCTTCGAGTGTCAGTCGATGGTTCACTATGACCAGTATATTTAGCTCCACCTCGAACGGATGTGCCACCTCGACGATTTCTCTTAATACCTCGTCCTCCGGCGGCGGGAATTCTAGATCGTCATCCATAAACATTCAGTTTGTCATGGTCTCGAGGGAAATATTGGACTGATTTGAGCCGCTCGCGGAGGCCAATGGGGTCCGTGCGAGGCGCTGGCTGGAAGCATGAACGCTGGACGTCAAGCCAGGAGACGCTGGGCCAGAACTATCAACGGCATTCCACGAGAGTCTATTGCTGCGCATGCCTAGCCACGTTCGGGTCGCCCGAAAAGGCGCAGCACTGGATGAACCGGCCCAATCCGCTGTTTCAGGGCAAGACTCCAGCGCAGGTGATCGAGCTCGATCTGATACAGGTTGAGGCAGAGCTAGTTCGTATCGACCACGGCATCTACATTTAAACCAGCGTCACTCATCCCACGGATTCAGAACTGGCACGCGCGCATTATCAAACTCGCTTCGATCGCGCGTGACCACGGTGTGGCCGTGCTGAAGAGCTGTCGCAGCGATGATGAGGTCGGGCTGCGAAAATGTGTGTCCTGCTTTACGGCCTTCTTCTACGAGCAGCCGCCACTTGAGCATGATGTCCTCAGTAATCGGAAGAATTCGCTGGTAAAACATAGGCCGGACCGTTTTGGTCAGCCAATCAACTAGCGCACCCCGGCGACTCAGCTCGGTGAGTGACTCGATGCCAAACCGAATTTCAGCCAGCGTCACCACGCTGATAAACAGCTGATCGGTCGGCTGGTTAGCAATAAAAGCCACAACTTTGGGTTCGGGATTCGGCTTGCGCAATTCCGAAAGGATGTTGGTGTCAAGTAACCAGCCCATCAGAACGCGACATCGCGCACGCGCATAGGACTGCCCGGAACTTCGAGCTTTATCTCCTTAAACGGCGAAGCCTGCATTGCTACGACGAGTGCGGCACCCGTGGGACGCTCGGAGACTCCGGCGTCGAGAAGCGTGGATGCGTCCCTGAGGATTGCTTCCAAGGCTTCTCGGATGAGCGCGTCCGTCGACACGCCCTTGGCCTCGGCGAGGGCGATGAGTCGGGCTTCTTCCTGCGGTTGGAGCGGTAGCGTGATGGTCACGGAACAACCTCCGTTACTATTATGACGCGACGCGTCGTGAGTCCGGCGAAGCGGAGTTTGAGCCACGCGGCGAAGGCTTTTTTGGAGTTGGTGAAGGGGGATAGTCTGCGGATCTAGAGCAAGAGCCTCCAATGGCTTGAAACGAACGCTGGAAGCTTTGTGCCCCGGAGGTCCATGAAGCGAACAAATGGCAAAGATGTTATGCTCAACTATATGTCAACAGCGCAGGTTGTGGACTTGCGAGGGTTAAGCGTTCAGAGCGGTTTCTTCGGCCGGTATAAGATTATTGGAACGCAATACCAGAGCGGGAGCGAAAAGGCGTGGCACATTTACGCGGTGTCCCATCCAAGCCTGCACCACCACGAATACTGGGTGTCCGCAGGCAAGTTTCGCTCAGCGCGCACGCACCTGGGGTCTACGACCCAGATAATAACCGATATCTCCGAGGAACTCGACTGCCAACAGTGCGAAGATGCGGCCACCATCCTGAATCGAGCAGCGCCACCAATTGGTAGCGAAGAGCGGCTTACCATACTCGAAGCGATCAGCCGCTGGGAGCGCAACCCCGATTTCGAAGCTGACCGCCAAGACCGCTAGGCACCAAGAGTTTCCGTCGCGATTACCGACCGCCGAGGCCGGGCTCACTTTCCCACGGATTCATGACAGCCACCCGCTCCCTGTCGCAGTCGACCCGTTCGTGCATGACCACCCCATGCCCGTACATACACCCCCTTGATTGTTGTCGTACCATGGGTTGAGGAGTGGATTTTCCCACTTCTCGCTACCAATATGACCACCAAGCTTACGCTCGACAATGCCGGACGGGTGATGATCCCGAAGCCCACTGCGCCAGGAGTTGCATCTTGGCCCGGGCGATACTCTTGAGCTTGAGAGTGAAGGTGAACAGATTACCCTGCGCCCTATGCGCCCCAAGGCTCTCTTGAAAAAGGAGCGCGGCGTCTGGGTGTACCAGGGCGAGCCAACAGAGGTTTCTGTGACCGCCGTGATCGACCGCGAACGCGAAAAACGCCTGCGCCAATTGATTGGATGAAGGAGTTCTTCGACACCTCTGTTCTCGTCGCGGCCTTCTGGCGCGGCCATCGCGATCACGACGCCAGTCTCAAACTGGTCGCCGCTGCCAACAAAAAGAAATCCTCCTGCGCTCTGCACACGTTGGCGGAGGTCTATGCCACCATGACGGCGCTGCCCGTCAAGGCGGTTATCCCGCCCGATCAGGCGCTTCTTTTCGTTCAGGAAGTGCACGACCGCTTTAGGGTTGTCACTCTCGATGAGGACGAATACCTCGAGACCATCCATCCGGCAGCGGAACGCGGATTCGGCAGCGGGCGCATTTATGACGCGCTTCTCCTCCGCTGCGCGGCGAAGGTGAAGGCCGAGATCATTTACACCTGGAACGTGAAACACTTCGCGGCGATCGATCCCCAGCAGGCGCACAAGGTCCAAACGCCCCGTGTTCAGACGCCCTGACCCGCCGCGAATCGCCGCGTGATATGATCCCCAACTAGCATCCAAAAGGAGTTTTTAGATGAGACACATGTTCGGGATCTTCATTGTCGCTGTTGCCGGCGTACTGGCATTCGCCGCGTCCACTGAGCCGATTCCGTGGGCTTATGCCATCCCGCCCACGGCGCCCGCTGGGGCTGCAGCACCCGCGCCGGATACCAGCATCAAACATCTGGAAGGCAGCAGCGGCGCGTTCACGCGTGCGCAGATCTCGGATCGCTACGGCCCCGCCGATTGGTATCCGGGCGACCATCCGCCGATGCCCGACGTGGTCGCGCATGGCAAGAAACCCGAGGTGTGGGCTTGCGGCCTATGCCATTATCCGAACGGCAAGGGACGCCAGGAGAATGCGGGAGTTGCAGGGCTGCCGGTTTCCTATTTCATCCAGACCATGTACGATTTCCGCAACGGCGTTCGCAAGAGTGCCGAGCCGCGCAAGAACAATACGAACCTCATGGTCCAGTTCGCGAAGAACATGACCGACGATGAAATCAAGGCGGCGGCCGAATACTTCGGAGCCATGAAATGGACTCCTTGGATTAAGGTGATCGAAACCAACACCGTGCCGAAGACGCATAACAACAACGGCATGTTCCTGGTCGAGGGCAACGAGAAAGAGCCTCTCGGCAAGCGTATTCTCGAGACGCCCGTGAATGGGGAAGCCACCGAAGTCTTGCGCGATCCGCACTCCAGCTTCTTGGCTTACGTGCCTCCCGGCAGCATCAAACGAGGCGAGGCCCTGGTGACCAAGAACAACTCGAAAACCACGCAGTGCGCGTCTTGCCATGGAGCGGACCTGAAAGGCCTGGGCCCCGTGCCGGGCATTGCAGGCCGTTCGCCCAGCTACCTGATGCGGCAAATGAACGACATGAAACAAGGCGCGCGCAACGGAACGTGGACTCAACTGATGAAGCCCGTGGTCGCGAATTTGAGCGATGAGGATATGCTCGACATCGTCGCGTACACGGCATCACGGATGCCCTAAGCGCCGCGCCCACGATCCTCAGTCTAATTAACGTTTCGTAAAGTCTGTAACGAAGCCTTTCGCCGTGCGTCGGCAGGTTAGTACAATAAAAGAAGTTCGCGGCGGGTTTCCGGCATCTCCGTTCCAATTGCATGACTTTCACTCACCTATCCTTGCCAACGCTGTTGCTCGCGTTTAGTTTCGCGGCAGTGGGCCAAGACGTGACTCCGGCGACGCCAGCGCCGCCTGCTGTTACGCAGCCTGTTACTCAGCCCATTACTCAACCTGGCCAAACGCAAACCGAGCCTCCGCCTCCCGACAAGCGCATTTTCGGCGTGCTTCCTAACTACCGGACCGCCAATGAGGCTGCGGTCTACATGCCGATCAGTGCGAGAATGAAGCTCACCATTGCAGCCAAGGATTCGTTCGACTATCCGCTGCTTGGCTTGGCGGCTTTCCTCGCTGGGTATGGGCAGCTGACCAACCAGAATCCATCCTTCGGTCAGGGTTGGGCGGGTTACGGCCGGCGGGTGGGCGTGGAGTATGCCGATCAAGCCATCGGGAACATGATGACCGAGGGATTTTTTCCTATCATGTTGCACGAGGACCCGAGGTATTTTCGCCGAGGCTACGGTCCGTTCTGGTCACGAACGTGGTACGCCGCAACGCGCGTTTTCGTGACGAAGACGGATGCCGGCGGCACGCGCTTTAATTTTTCGGAAATCGTGGGCAATGCGACCGGCACGGCTATCTCGAACGCCTACACGCCGGATCAGCGCAATGTTGGCGATAACATCGAAACGTGGTGGGCGCAGATTGGCATCGATTCCGCGTCGCAGGTGCTAAAAGAATTTTGGCCCGATATCAAGCACAAGCTTTTTCACGGTCCGGATGCCAACCCGCAGCATGCCGCCGGATTCTCCGGCGGCGCGAACTCGCGCTAAGCCTTCTTCTTGGGCGGCGGGGCGCTCTTCCCGGTGACAGCGCGAATGCGAGCCTCGATCTTACTGGCATCCCCCTTGCGCTTCATCTTCTTCAGCAATTCGACGTAATCGAGTGCGGTCTGCGCCAGCAAATCCAGATTGTCCTCGGTGCTGCTCAGGAACAAGGGACGTTTTCCGCTCAAGACGCCTTTCTTATCCAGAATCGTCAGGGACAGCCGGTAGAGCGGTTCGGCGTCCGTCAGATTCTGCTTGCTCACATAAATGGCGGCCAGGGTGTTCAAGCTTGCCACCGTCTCGGTCTCGCGGGCGGTCAACACCTGCTGCACCAGCGGTTCGGCGTCCACCGGCCGATTCAGCGCTTCATAAAGTTCGGCCACCCTTTCGTATTTCTCAGCCAGCTCGCCGCTGCCCGGTTTCAGCTCTTTCATCCAGATGAACAGTGCGCGCTCGCTCACCTTTTGCGCTTCAGCAAAACGCTTTTGCGCGATATAGATGGTTGCCAGCTTGTCCAGGTTTTTGGCCACTTCCACATGGTTCGGTCCCAGGTTGCCTTCCCGGATGGACAGCGTCTGCTTGAGCAGCGGCTCGGCGTCTTTGTTCTGTTCCAGGGTTAGCGCGGACATTGCGTCGAGCGTCGGCAGCAGTTCCGGACTATTGGGAGAAAACTTGGTCTGCTGGATCTTCAGCACACGCGCATACAGCCCCTCGGCCTCGGGAAAATTGTGCTTGGCCACTTTCACGCGAGCCATTTGGCTCAAATCCGGCGTTAACTCCGCGCTCTCCGCGCCGGAGGCCTTTTCGCGAATGGCGATGGCCCGCGATAAGAACTTCTCCGCATCGGGATATTTTGATGCCGCCTCTAGCACTCTGGCCACCTGCTCCAGAGACGGCACCAGTTTCGGATCATCGTCCCCATACTCACGCTCCATGATCCGCAATTCCCGAGCGATCAGGTCCGCCGCCTGATCGTATTTCATCTGCGCGAAGCTCACCCGCGCCACGTCGTCCACCGCTGGAATGATCGCCGGGTTCGCCCGCCCCAGCATGTCCTCTTTCAGCTCCAGCGTCTTTTGATACACCCTCTCGGCATCGGCATAGCGCCCCTCAGCCGAATAGAAATCCGCGAGCTCCTCATGAGCCTTCGCCACGCGCGGGTCCAGCGGCTTCCACTGCGCCGCATCGCTCACGGCGGCCAGCAGCGTCTTCTCTTTGGCTGGAACGGCTGCCTGCGGTTTGTCGAGACCTTGGGCCATCGCGACATGGCTTAGGGGGGCAAACTCAACCAGACTAAGTACTAGAACGAAGTTGACGATCGTTACGCGCGGTCGAGGCTTCATGTTGCGTTCAATCGACAGAAGGCTCACGGCTATTTAGTCGGGAGAACACACTAAGGCCCAAATGAAACTATCCCGGTTCGGGTTGGATATGAAATAGACACCGTCTTTGCAACAATCTGTGCGAACTTTCGCCGTCCCGGCCACTTCTCTACAGGTGTACCTGGATGTCGATCTTGGTGTGGCTCGCTGCCTGTTTCCGCTGGCATGGATCATTCTGATCAGTGGCTTGGACGACCTGGCATTGGACGCCATCTTCCTATGGGCCTGGCTCGCGGGGCGGCTTCCGGCGAGTTCGGCTGGATCATTATTAGACCAGCGCCGCGTTGAGAAGCGGATCGCCGTCTTTGTCCCGCTGTGGCACGAGCACGCGGTAATTGCCGGAATGGTGGAGCACAACGCCTCCGCCATCCACTATGGCAACTATCATTTCTTTATCGGAGCCTACCCGAACGACGACCCTACGCTCGACGCGGTTCGTGATCTGGAAACACGCTTTCCGCAGGTCCATCTAGCCGTGTGCCCGCACAATGGGCCCACTTCGAAAGCCGATTGCCTCAACTGGATCTACCAGCGCATGTTGCTTTTCGAAGAGCATCATGCCACGCGTTTCGAGATCGCGGTCACGCACGATGCCGAGGATCTCATCCATCCCGAGGCTTTCTCCCTGATCAACGCTTACGCCGACCGCTACGACATGGTGCAGATTCCCGTGCTGCCGCTCGCCACGCCCTTGCGCAAGGTGGTTCACGGCATTTATTGCGATGAGTTTGCCGAATGGCAGATCAAAGATATGCGGGTGCGCCAGTTCATGGGCAGCTTTGTTCCCTCCAACGGTGTGGGCACCGGATTCACACGAGAGGCGCTCGAAAATCTGGCCAACTCCGAACACAACCTGGTGTTCGAGCCCACTTGCCTGACGGAGGACTATGAAAACGGGCTGCGTCTTCACCGGCTAGGGTCGAAGCAGATGTTTGTGCCCCTGAGCACGGTCGGAACGACGAAGCAGGGCGCCACGGTGGTCGCCACGCGCGAGTTGTTCCCTCTGAACGCACGCGATGCTATCAAGCAGCGTTCCCGATGGATACTGGGCATCGGTCTGCAATGCTGGGAGCGCAACGGCTGGCGCGGAAGCTGGTCCGAAAAATATTGGTTCTGGAGGGATCGCAAGGGGTTGCTTGGAAACCCGCTGAGCCTGCTCAGCAACGTCATTTTTCTGTATGGCGTGCTCACGTGGATTTACGCGAGATTTGCAGGTGCTCCTTGGGGACTCGCGAAATATTCGTTGCATCTCTGGTTACTCGAAGCGACGCTCGCGATCCTGCTGGTCCAAAGCAGTGTTCGGATGGCTTGCTGCGCTCGGTTTTACGGCCCGCTGTTCGCTCTGGCTGTTCCACTGCGCGCGCTACTTGGCAATTGGATCAACACCCGGGCCACCTGGAATGCCGTCCGCTCCTATGTACGAGCCCGGATTCGCCATGAACCGCTGGTATGGATTAAGACCGAGCACGCCTATCCTTCGCGCAGCGCGCTGGTGGAGCATAAGCGCAAGCTCGGCGAGATCCTGATTGGGTCGGGGTACGCGGAGGAAACCTCCGTTAGCCGGGCGCTGGACAATCTGCCGAGAGGAATGCGCCTGGGCGAATATCTGGTCGAGCGCGGCGTGATTACCGAAGACGAACTCTACGAAGCGCTCAGCCTGCAGCAAAGCCTTCCCTCGGGACGGTTGGAGCCATGGATCATCAGCAGCCAGGTGGCCCGCGCGTTGCCGCGCCGGGTGATGCGTGATTGGCGGGTGCTCCCGTTTCGCATTTCGTCCGGCAATATGTTTCTGGCCAGCCCCGAGATCCCGACCGACGATTTGACGCGTGTGCTACGAAGCTTCACGCGGCTGTCGTTGCGGTTTCACTTGGTGACACCGCGGAATTTCGAAGAGCTGGCGGCCAGCCTGCTGTAAATTCTATGATGAGGACGTGCGATGCTCCAGCCTGATAGCGACCCTGGCCGTTTGCACCCAACTGCTCGATGGTGCGCCGGAAGAAACGCCCCTCACCGCCGATCAGATTATTCAAAAGCATGTAGAAGCGCTAGGCGGCGCGGCCAAGCTCAATGCAATTCAAACATTAGTGGTCACCGGCAAAGCCTCCATCCTGGGACAAACGGAAGCGCCGCTCACCATTCAGGTGAAGCGCCCGAATCTCTTGCGTCTCGAGATCGTTTTTCAAGGCCAGAAAATCGTGCAGGCCTTCGACGGGATGACGGCATGGACCGTCAATCCAATGGCCGGCTCGGGACCCAAGGAATCGTCCGAAGAGGACACGCGCGCCGCGCAGGAATCCTCCGATTTTATCGGCGGCAATCTGGTGGACTACAAATCCAAGGGCAACGCCATCGAGTTCGTGGACAAAGAAGCGATCGACGGACTAGTCGTTTATAAACTCAAGCTCACTAAGAAGAGCGGCTCGGTGGAATACGATTATCTGGACGCCAAGACTTTCCTGCCCATGAAGACGGAGGGTAAGCGCACGCAATTGGGGCAAGAGATCTTATACGAATCCAAGATCGCCAACTATAAACCGGTGGAGGGTGTGCTGATGCCGTTCAGCCTGACGCAACTGGTGAACGGGCGCCTGGCGATGGAAATCACCGTTGCGAAAATGGACGCGAACGTTCCGCTGGACGCGGCAGTTTTCAAGATGCCTGAGAAGCCGGCGCAATGACTCGCGCTGAATGCGTCGCCCTCGAAGACTCCGGACTGTGGGATCAGCAACGGCTGGAGCTGGTGGATGGAGAATTGATCAGCAAGCTGGGCAAAAAACGTCGTCACGTGAGTGCCATTGTCGCCGTACAAGATTGGCTGATGCGAACTTTCGGTGCACAGTTTGTCAATCCGGAGGTTTCCGAATCGAGAACATATTTAGCCGATAGCGGCGGCGGACCAGGGCTCTCTATGAGCGCAGCGCGTGTGAATGCCAGCGATAGGTAAGCATCCCCAGCAAATAAGTGGCGGCGGCGATGCACACCACGACGGTGAAACCCAGCCGCATCGCCACCACGATGGCAACAATGGAGGCCAGCACGCTGGTGACGCCGTTGACGCCCCAGGCCCAAGCGATAAAGTTCGGATTCAGTTTCTCCACTTGCTTCACCGCGCTTGGAAATGGCAGCCCAAGCAGAATGCCGACGGGCAACAAACCGGCCAGCGTGATGGCGGCGCGAACTACTAACGGAAGTTGCATGGCGTGTGGCTGCAGGGCGTGAGTCCAGGTGAGCCAAACCAGCATTACAGCCGCGATGGTCGCGGTGGCAACGGTGATCACCCGTACCGCGGGCAGATGCGATAGCCTGCTAGAGAGCGCCGCGCCAATCCCACTGGCTACCAGCAGCCCGGCCAACACCAGGGCCAGCGAATAGGCTGGATCGCCAATGAATACGTTCAATACTTGCATGGCGCCCACTTCAAACAACATGTATCCGGCGCCGAGGCAGGCGAAGAACAAGACCAGCGGGACCGCCCCGGGAGTTTTGAGGCCGCGCCGCTGAAACATCCACAGCGGGAACAGTATGCAACTGACGCTGATGACCGTGCAGATGGCTAGCAGGAGATACAGAACATAGTAACCGGCGGGCCCGCGGATGGTCTTCAGATCCACGCTAAACGTGTTCGGATCCACCAGGTGCGCGCCGGGCTTGAAGTATTCGAAGAAAAATGGGCGATCGTCATGCACGGGATCGATACGGAATTGATAATCCCGTACGAAGGCTGCACGTTCGTCGGGTTGGGACGTCAGCAGGCGGTTGTAGACGCTGCGCGCAAACCGTGTCGGTGGATCGCGATCGGCCTCTTTGCTCTCCCTCCGGGCTTGGATCTCCGGCGGAAACACCTTCGGCATGTAAACGATGGAGAGGCGCGGGTTGGAGGCGATGGCCGCGGCCACTTCATCCACCTCACCTGTCGTGAACGACCGCTTCTTCACGAAAGTGGCGGCCCAGCGATAGCCGCTCCAGCCCAGGTCTTCGGAAACCACCATGATGTTTTGTTCGGGGTGCGCGATCCCCTCACGTTCGGCCGCCTCCCGGAAAATACCGGCCAGCCGCAGGCTTTCGCGTGGGCCCTGAAAGAAAAACCAGCGATAGATGGCCACGGTTCCGTTGTCGCGCAAAGCGTGAAGGTAATCCTGCATGGCTTCCACCGTATATAAGTAGTTCTCAGAAAGGACGTACGCGCCGGAGTTCAGAGCGGAAAACGTGTCGACGCCGCTCATCACGATGGTGTCGTAACTGTTCTGCTTGGAACGCAGATAGTTTCGCCCCTCCGTGCGGACCAGTTTCACGCCGTCCCATCTGGGCCATTGCAGCCAATCCCGGTAGGGGCCGTTGTCGAGCGCAACCGTCGCCTGATTGATTTCAACGCCAGTGATGTGTTTCGCGCCATAGACCCGGGCGGTCACCATGTCGAGTCCGCCGCCGACGCCGATGATCAGCGAATCATCCGGTGTTTTGTTGAGCAGATAGGTGAGCGAAAGAGCGCTGATGAGATTGCCACGGCGGCCTTGGTCCAGCGCCCAGCCGACATGATGCGGACCCCACAGCATGGTGAATGCGTCGGCGTCCTGGGTGATCATCTTCGAATCGGCGGGATCGGGCGAGGGGGTGCCGAATGCCAGGTCGCGAACCGAGTCCGACCAAAGATCGATGCGTGTGATGGGCGTCCATTCGGTAGCCTCCACTTTCGCCGTGGTAACTCCCGATTGATACGCTCGCGCCAGGGTTTTGTACGCTTCCGGCTTCTGGCCGATGAGATGTCTGTTGACCGCGAGCATCGAGAGCAAACAGACGGCCACCACGCCCCATCGCCATCCACTCTCGATTTTGTTGTGGCTGAACACCAGGAAACCCGCCAGAGCCACGGCCGTGCACAACCATACGAACCAATCGCCACCCAGCGGCCACAACAACAGCAGGAACGCCATCACCGCGCCGCTGCTGCATGCCAGGTCGACGGCATAGAGGCGGCCGATGGCCTTGGCGCGCAGCATGAACACCCATCCCAGGACGCCGCCGGAGAACAGGAACGGCATCGTCAATGCAATGTACGACAAGATGAGTTTGGACGTGGTGGGCGCGTCTGCGAAATACTCCGGGATGCGGCTGACGGCTGCCAGGCAGGCGAACGACGAAATCGCGAACCCACCGGCGAGCAGCGCGATCATACGCTCCGGACGCGCGAATCGGGATGCAAATAAGCTGACGAACACCCCCGAGATGCCGAAACCCAGCAGGGCGATTGTTACGGTGAGATAGACGACGTGGTTGTAATACAGGAACGACAGAATGCGAGTCTGGATCAGCTCCAAACCCAGGCTGGCCGAGGCGACACAGGCGACGAGAATGTAGGTGCTGAGTCCGGCGGCGGATTCCGGTCGCTCCGGAGTTTGAGGAGCCGACGCCATCTGAGTCGCAAATCCTGTTTCTTGGGGCATAAGTTCGTGGACGCTTCTCCAGCCGGATTGCTTCTTAGATAAGTAGACCAAAATCGGGGCAGGAGCCGCTACAGTGTATCCCATGGTCCCTTCGCCCAGGCGCTGGACTCGCGTGGAGTGCGTCACGCTGGAAGCCGAGGATGGCGAAGACGCATGATCGAAGATATGGAGGCACTGCACACGAGCGAAGCTGACCGCCCGGAGCTGCGCGCACTTGTGGATCACATCCCGGCGGGCGATCTGCCGGCGGCGCGCAAGATCCTTCGGGCGCTGGCCGACCCCGTGTGGCAGTCGATAATCACCGCGCCGCTCGATGATGAGCCGGAAACCGAACAGGAACGGGCCGAAGTGGAAGCAGCCCGCAGCGAGAAGGGTTCCGGCACGTCACACGAGGAAGTGTTGCGCGAATTTGGTCTGTGAGTAAGTTCATCTGGAACGACCACGCCAAGGAGCAGTTGCGGCAGATTGATCGCGAACAGGCGCTCCGTATCCTGCATGCGCGCACCGATTACGCCGCGAGCGGCAAAGGCCAAGTCAAGAAGCTGACAGGCAGCGGCGATCTGCGGCTCCGCGTCGGCGATTTCAGGGTTCGGTTCGAAGTGGCCGAAGAAGAAACGTATCGCATCCTGCGGGTCCGCCATCGGAAAGAAGCATACCGGTAGTAAGACCAAGTGCGCACACATTCGCTCCGTCGCGATGCTCCTTCGCGGCGGTGCGTGGTGGAATCGTTTTGATGGCCTGCGGCAGTATGGAAACGCCGCGCCACCGAACGCGCCCCGCCGGGTTCTCTCCCCCTTGGAGCCCCACACTCCGGCACCCTGCCTGTTTCTATTATTGCTCCCAACCTGCGGTAACATGCCTTAGTGCAAACCACCCTGAAACAGCCGCCGCCGGAGATGACCGTCAAGGCGGTCTCGCTCGGTATCTTCCTGGCCTTCGTTTTCGGATCGGCCAACGCCTATCTGGGAATGAAAGCCGGGCAGACTGTGGCCGCTACCATTCCCGCGGCCGTGATCGCGATGGCGCTGTTCCGCATCCCGGCGTTTCGCGGCGGCATTCTGGAGCAGAACATCACCCGCACCGCGGCGTCGGTCGGCGAAGCGCTGGTGGCGGGCGCCATCTTCACCATTCCGGCGTTCATGATGGTGGATATCGGCGGCCAGCGCCTGTGGACCGATCTGCGCTCGCACTACTGGGAAGCCACTCTGATCCTGCTGGTGGGCGGATTGATCGGCGTGTTTTTCATCATTCTTCTGCGCCGTCCCCTGTGCGTTGACGCCCCGCTGCCGTGGCCCGAAAGCGTGGCGAGTTACGAGATCGTGAAATCCGGCGAGGCTTCCGAGACCAAAGCTCCGCGCTACATTTTCGGCGCACTGGGTTTCGGCGGGCTCATTGAGATCCTCACCGACGAAAAGGGCGCGCAGATTTTCCGCGAATATATCGATGGCTTTCTCAAATTCCCGCGCTCCCTCATCCAGCATTTCGATATCGAAAAGAAACCCATCGGCGATGTCACGCATTTCGGCGGCATCCCGTGGTCCACGCCCAGTCTGTCGCCAGCGTTGATCGGTATCGGCTACATCATCGGGCCCGAACTCTCGTCCGTCAATGTCTCCGGCGGCATCATCGCCTGGTGGATTCTGATTCCGCTGCTGCTGTTCTTCGATCCCGATCTTCCGCGCCGCATCGGGACCAATGATCCGGCCGTAGCCGCCAATACGGTCTGGTTCAACGTGGTGCGGCCGATTGCCGTCGGCACCATGCTGGTGGGCGCGGCCAGCACGATGTACTCCATGCGCGAGTCACTGTGGACTTCACTGCGCGGAATCTTCACCGCATCCGCCGCCGCGACTCACGAAGCCAAAACTATCGATCCCACCGAGCAGGACATTCCCCCGCGTTGGGTGGTGATTTGCACCGCGGTGCTTCTGATCCCGATCACCGCCATTTATTACTACTTCACGCACGGGATCGTCTCTGCGATCGTCGCGGCTGTCATCATGACCGTCACCGGCTTCCTGCTGTCCGCGGTCGGCGGTTATCTGGTGGGACTGGTCGGCAGCTCCAACCAGCCGCTCTCGGGATTGACGCTGGCAGCGCTGATTATCGCCGCGCTCGTGATGCTGACCATCGGCGTCACCGGACTCTCGGGCGTCGCGGCCGTGCTGGGCGTCGCAGCCGTGGTATGCGTGGCGTGTTCGGTGTCAGGATCGCTGATTCAAGACTTGAAAGCCGGCCATTTGCTCGGCGGCACGCCTTGGAAGATGGAAGTAGTCGAAATCATTTCGGTGATCTTGCTGGCGTTCTTCTTGATGGGACCCATCATCGCACTGCACCAGGCCAACCTCGACACCGGCGGGATCGGCGGCCGGGCGCTCCCTGCGCCGCAAGCGGGATTGATGGCGCAGCTAGCCAAGGGAATTGTTGGCGGGCAGATGGCGTGGGGCTTGCTTGGAATCGGCGCGGCTTTCGGAATTGCATTGCTGCTGTGCGGCGCGCGCTCGCCGATGCTCATCGCCGTTGGAATGTATCTGCCGTTCAGTACCTCGTCGGCCATTTTCGTCGGCGGGCTCATCAAATGGATTCTCAACCGGATTACCGAGAGGCGCAGCCCCGAGCAAAAGCTGCTCATCGAAGAAAAGGGCACGCTGCTCGCTTCGGGGCTCATTGCGGGCGAAGCCATCGTCGGCATTCTGCTCGCGGTGGTTTTCCTCACCGGAATTCCGGCCATCGCTACATTTAGCTTTGCCCCGGCCTGGGGAGGATGGTTGTCACTCATCGGATTTGCTGCACTTGCGTATGTGCTGATCGGCATTCCGGCGCAAGCGGAGTGATTATTCTTCGTCGACGATGACGGCGAAGATCTGGCCGGGACCGTGAACGCCCCGCACCAGGCGCTGCTCGATGTCGGCGGTGCGGCTCGGCCCGGTGATGAGAACCATGGAGCTGGTTTGGTCGGCGGGGCGTGGAAGAATGCTGAGCAATTCGTCGAGATTCGCCAGCAGGTGCGAACGGGGAAAGATGGCGATATGGCTCGGTGGCAGAAGCGAGACCAGGCGCGCTTCGTCCGGGCTCGAGAGCATCACGAGAGTGCCGGTTGCGGCCAGCGCATAATCGGCGCTGGTGATGCCGATGTCGACGGAGGCGCAGGCTTCCTTCAAGTCATCCCGTTCGGTGAAGCCGGCGTGGACCTGCGGGAGGCCGGTAATTCCACACTTACGTAGAAAAGGCGAATTCGACGCCACGGCGCTCTTTTGGGTCAACAGTTCTGCGATCGCGGGGACAACCGCGGATGTATTGCGCACTCGAAAACATTTTCCGCCCAAGTTTTCGAACTTCTGGCCGAAGAGATCTGCATAGAGATTGCGGTCCGATCGAGGGATTCGCAGTGTGGGGGCCGGCAGTTGTTCGAGAGAAGCCGGTAGTTGTTGGCTTGAAGAACGAGAGGCTGCCTCAATGAGCGCAGGCTGGCCCGCGGTCCCCTTCAAAGCTTTTCGGATATCGCCGAGGATTTGCTCGCGCGCAGTCATGATGTTGGCTTTCGGCTGGCCCACCACTGGTGAAAGCTTTGTTTGGCGGGCTCAGGCACGCTACGCTGGCTGGCCCATTTCTTCAGCGGACCGAGGTGCGGGACCAGAGGAAAGAATATCGATCCCAGGGTCGCGAGCGACAAATAGATTCGGGGATGAGTTGCGATCCAGGCGAAAAGCTGGAAGGCGAACCGCTCCCAACCACCCGAGTCCTCTCTTCTTTGCACTTCCACCACTTCGGCGCGCAGCTTGAGCAGCACCTTCGGAATATCGATCTTGACCGGACAGACTTCGGCGCAAGCGCCGCACAAGCTGGAGGCGAAGGGCAGCCAGGCATCGCCGGTAATGCCGTGAAACTGAGGGGTGATGATGGCGCCGATTGGTCCCGAGTAAACCCACGGATAATTATGGCCGCCGATCTTGCGATACACCGGGCAATGATTCAGGCACGCGCCGCAACGGATGCAATAGAGCGACTGGCGTTTGTCCGGATCGGCCAACAACTTGGTCCGGCCATTGTCGAGGAGCAGCAGGTAGAATTCGTCGGGACCATCGATTTCCGCGCCACGGCGTGGTCCTGAAAGAAAAGACGTGTAGACCGTGAGCGGCTGGCCGGTGGCGCTGCGGCCCAGCAGATTCAAGAAAACCGCGAGATCCTGAGCGCGCGGAATCACCTTTTCGATACCAGCGATAGCGATGTGAATCTTGGGCGCGGAGGTGCTGAGCCGCGCGTTGCCTTCGTTCTCCACGATGACCACGGCGCCTGAATCGGCGACCAGGAAATTCGCGCCACTGACGCCCATACCCGCCTCCAGAAACTTCCGGCGCAAAACACCGCGGGCTATTTTGGTTTGGTTCTCGATCACTTCTTCGCGTTCAATGCCCAACTCTTTAGTGAAAATGTCCGCCACGTCAAACCGGGTGAGATGCAGCGCGGGAGCGACGATGTGATAGGGACGCTGATGGGCGAGCTGCAGGATGTATTCGCCAAAGTCGGTTTCCACGGCTTCGAGCTGGTGCTCTTCCAATCGCTCGTTGAAATGGATTTCTTCGCTGGTCATGGATTTTGATTTGACCAGCATGTGGACGCCGCGCTTCTTGGCGAGATCGAGAACGAAGTCGGCTGCTTCCTGGCCGGTGCGGCAGTAGATGACGTTGCCGCCATGCGCCACTACGTTCGATTCAAGTTGTTCCAGATAGTGATCGAGGTTCTCGATGGTGTGCTTCTTGATGGCATTGGCTTCTTCGCGGAGCGCCTGGTAATCGGGCAGAGCCTCGTCGCTCACCACCTTCGCGCGCAGATCCATCACGCGGCCGGTGGCAGTGTAAATGGCTAGCTGCAGCCGAGGATCGCTGATGGTTTGCTGGATTTCTGCTTCCGGCGCATTCATCTCTTTTTACCAGTCATCGCTTTGGACCAAATCATCGAGACGCCAGGACCTCGGCCAGGTGCAGCGTTCTAATCGGAAGGCCTGCCCGATCGATGACACCTTGCAGTTGCATCAAGCAACTGGAATCGATGGAAACGATGGTCGAAGCGCCGGTTTGCTGAATGGAATCGATCTTGGTGCGTGCCATCGCGCCAGAAACCTCGGGAAACTTAATGGAGAAGGTGCCGCCGAAACCGCAGCACTCTTCCGCAGTGGTCATCTCCGCGAGCGTGAGACCTCGAACTTTCGAGAGTAATTTTCGCGGACCCGCTTTGATCCGCAGTTCACGCAACGCGTGGCAGCTGTCGTGATACGTGACCACGCCATCGAAACGCGCGCCTACATCTTCGACGCCAGCCACTTCCAACAGGAAGCGTGAGAATTCGAACACGCGCGGCTCAAGGGCCTGGGCTTCGGCGAGGAGCTGTGGGTCGTTCTCAAAGATATCCGCAAAATGGTGCGAGATCATTGACGCGCAGGAGCCCGAAGGCACGATGATGGTTTCCGAATCTTGAAAGACGTCGAGGAAGTGCCGGGCGATGTTGCGCGCTTCCTCGGTATAGCCGCTATTGAACGCAGGCTGGCCGCAGCAGGTTTGCGCTTTGGGAAAATCGACCCGATAGCCGAGGCGCTCCAGCACCTGCGTGATGGCGATGCCCACTTGGGGGAAAACCTGATCGACGATGCAGGTGACAAACAGGGAGACGCGCGTGCTCAATCCGGGAGTTTAACATGCCCGGGAGTTTAAGATAGACGTTGTGGAGCTAATCACCGTCCCTGAGATCCAGCCTCGCGAGGAAAATTATCTGGCGCTGGAGCGCGGCAACATTCTGTATTTTCCGCGGACGCCGTTCCAGCTGCCGGAAGCTGAGCGGGAGTTGCTGCGCAGCACCGGACTTTCTTCGAGCAGCCATCATAAGAACATTGCGTACCGGCCGGCGGAAGACAAGGTGACGGGGTTCGATCCGGCGGCGGTAGCTGATCCAGAGAAGCTGCGCGCGGTGATGCGGTCTTACTCCGAGCGGGCGCTGGCGTTTTTGTGGGAGCTGCTGCCGCGCTACATGGAAAAGGCGCGCGTCGATTTCGCGAGCTTCCGGCCGCAGGAGGAAGAGGGGCGCGATCTGCCGACCAAGAAACGCAACGATCTGCTGCACGTGGACGCCTTTCCTACTCGGCCGACGCGCGGCGACATGATCCTGCGATTCTTTACCAACATTCACCAGACCAAGCCGAGGGTGTGGATGACGTCCGATCCATTTGGCGCGCTGGCGCCGAGGTACGCGAGCGACGCAGGACTGCCTGCGCTGGCCATGCATCCCAAGGGATCGTTCGCGAGCCGCGTACTGGGAGCGTTTGGCGGAGTGGAGGCGAAGCGTTCCGCGTATGACCGGTTCATGCTGGGCTTCCACGATTATTTGAAGTTCAACGGGGAATATCAGCAGAGCTGCGCGAAGTACCGCTTTGAGTTTCCGCCGGACTCCACCTGGATGGTGTTCACCGATGTGGTGCCGCACGCGGTGTTGTCGGGACAATATGCGCTGGAGCAGACCGTGATCGTAGGGCGGGAGAGCCTGGCGGGGCGGGAGAATGCGCCCATCGAGATTTTGCAGGGATTATGCGGGCGTCAGCTTGCCTAAGTGGGGCGGCCTAGTGGAGATGATCCAGCAGTTTTCTGGCCGGTGCGGTAGGTACGATTGACACGGAAGCCTTAGCCGCATCCTCCTGGATCTCTTCGAGCGCGCCCGGCAGGGAACCGGAATAAAAGTACGAAATAAGATCTCGCCGGACCGCGGCCAGAGGGTAGTCCAGAACATTCAGCGCCAAATTGTTGCCGATCTCCGCGCGAGCCTGATCCCGGCGGGCTTGCATGGCGATGGTGAGCGCCGCGAAGGTCTGTTGAGCGAACAGGTTTTTATCGACCGACAAATTCGCTCCGGCCATCCCGGTGGCAATGGCCGAAAGAATGGTCTTGGTCCGCAGTACCAGCGAGATTGCCGAAGCGGTGGTGAGACCCGCGGCCAAGACGTCGCCTGCGATCGCGTAGGCTCCTTTTTGGGTGTACAGGCCGCTGGCGTAGACGCCGTACGCGTAATCGACGTCACCCATAAAGTCGTGAGTGATGGTGTCACGGTAATACTTAGCGCGAGCGCACGCGGCCACTGGAGCGCATCCCGCTGGGTCGCCGGCGGCCAGGAGCTCTACAATCGCAGCGTTATAAGCGGCGATATTCGGCTGATATTCGCGGATCTTGTAGATGTCGGCTGCAATGGGAACGGATGGCGCCGCGGGCACAACGATCGACGCGTGTCTGGCCAGGCAGCCGGTGGAGAGCAGCAGGATCATTCCGATCGGCGCTGAGGAGACGCGGCGTGCTGATAGCATCCGAAAAGCTGATTGCATCCGGAAAAATGATACGGGGAGCGGGCGGGGTTCGCGTATACACTTCGGCGTAAGCGCATGGATTCATGCCAACGAAAGCGAGCGTCGAGACGTGATCGCAAGTGTATACTGGCTGGAAAGTGGGCGTGGAACTTGCTCTATTGTTGGCGAGGCTTCTTCTGTCGGCCGTATTTCTACTGGCCGGCATCGGGAAGCTCGGTAATCCCAAAGGCGCCATTCAGGGCCTGAAAGATTTCGGCCTGCCCGGCGCTCTCGCGCGACCTCTGAGTTTGCTGCTGTGCGTAGGCGAGATCGCGATCGCCGTGGCGCTGGTTCCGCTGGCTGGCGCCTGGTACGGGGCTTGCGCGGCGCTTGGTCTGCTCACCATTTTCGTGCTGGCTATCGGCATCACATTAGCGCGCGGGCGCAAGCCGGACTGCCATTGCTTCGGCCAATTGCACTCGGCTCCCGTCGGTTGGAAGACTTTAGTTCGCAATGGAATCCTCATAGCGTTGGCGGGCTGGCTGGTTTTCCGAGGACCCGGGCAAGTGGGTCCGTCGTTGTGGGCGCATCTGGCGTCGGCCGGTGAGAACGAGCGCAAGTTTTTCATCATCGGGGGATGTGTGATGGCTTTCCTGACCTTTCGGGCGCTGCGGCGCAAAGAACCGGCCGAGGAGAGCGCCGAAAGCGAATCGGAGTTCGACCTGGGATGGGGGAGCAGCGAGACAGAAACGAACGTTCAGGAAGTGGTTGCCAAGCGCAAGGAACACAGCCCCGAGCTGCAGAAAATACTTGAGGTGGGGACGGGATGGCCGGTTGGTACGCGAGCGCCCGAATTCACGCTGCCCACCTTGGCTGGCGAGACACGGTCTTTGCAATCGCTCCGGGAGGAAGGGAAGACGATTTGCCTCGTGTTCTCCAGCCCCTATTGTGAATCTTGCCGTGCGATTTTGCCCCAGCTCATGGCTTGGATGCAAGAGCACGATCGGTCCCTCAACATGATTTTGATCAGCCGGGGCAGTGCGAAAGAGAATCTGGCGAAGCTGAAGGATTTTGAAGCGTCGCGAGTGCTGCTGCAGCCGGGCTTTGAACACTCAGAGGCTTATGGCGTTTCGGCCACGCCAGCAGCAGTGTTAGTCGACGCAGACGGGGTTATCCAGAGCCGGCTTGCGATTGGAAGGGACGAGATCAAACAATTGATCACGTCCTCCGCGAGACAATCTCACGAAACAATCTGAGAGCCCTCGCTAAAGCGCTTCTACTGATCGGAGCCCGAGGATGGTTTGCCGAAGCGTGACTCGTCGATCGGGACGTTGACCTTCACATCGGTGAGCGTGTAGTTATCGCGCCCGTCCAGCCATTGGAATTTGTACTGGAAGGGGAACTTGATTCCGTCCACCGCCCGGTAATCGGAGTAGTCCACCTGCGAAGGCACGCGCCCAATCGGCGTCCGGCCGAAGCGAATCTCGCGAACCAGCAGGCCGGTCTGCTTATCGAAATACAACGTCACCAGCAGCCCACGGGGGCCGTGGCCTTGCACTACCAGGACATCTTTGCCGTCGATAACGTCGGGATATCCCACGCGCAAATCGGTGAGGGCTGTTTTGATTTGTCCGGGGAAAGCCAGTTCGGCGTCGAAATGGAATCCGTCGAGCTCAGTACCGGTGACCTCATATTCGCCCAACAACGCGCGTGGCGTGGTGGTCCAACCCACGGTTCCATTGAAGGCGCGGGTTTGGTTGCCACGGTCTGGAGCGTCCTTATAGGTGACACGCACGGTGCGCTGATCGGGAGCCTTGGCGAAAATTTGGAACTGGCCGCCGCCCTTCACCTGTACGTAACCGCCTTGCGTTCCGGTGGCGATGAAGCTCTTCAGGGTGCTCAGCTTCGCGGCGCCGCCCAGAGCATTAATATATTTGTCGAGAATCTGATCGGCCGGCGGTTGAGAATCGTCTTTCGCGATGATATCGTCCTTCTCTTCATTGGGAGGGCCGTAGAGATTGTCCAGAGCGATGGTGGTGGCAGGGACGTCTTTTCCGTGATGGCAGGTCCAGCAGCTCACCAGCGGCACACCGCCGAAATTCTGCTTATTGATGACGGCCACCATCTCGGTCATCCTGCGCGCCATTTTCTTTCGATTGGTGTCGTCTTCCCAAACCACCTTGTCGGTGCCAGCGCCGGTGTGGCAGTCCGCGCAATCAAACCCCAGCGCGGCGGCCATGACGCCCATGCTTCCCATAAAATCGTCGACGGTCAGCCCCTTGAGCGGCGTGGTGGTGACGTTCTTAAAAACTTCTCCTGCCGTTTTCCCCTTCGCGGGGTTCCCCGCCTGAGCGAACAACGCGGGCGCGCTCACCAGCACTGACATTACAGCGACTGACAGGGTAAACCGGCTCGACCAAAACTTCATGTTCTATTCCTCCCTAAATGTGGACGAAGGACCTATCGTACTAATGACGGATCTCAGACGCAACCTTGTTACAGAGGGAGTGGGGAAGAAATCAGAATTCAGAATTCAGAAGTCAGAATGGGAACCGTGGCCACCGGGCAGGACGCGCCGATGGCCACGAGGCGGAAGGTAAGCAGGTAGGAACGAACTATCTGGCTGAGATACTGGTCGGGACGATGGTGGACAGGATCAACGCGTTCTGATTGTCATCCACCGCCGCGAACCGGGTTGCGCCGCCCACGTTTTGGGTATTGACGCCGAACGCGCCGCCATTGTTGGGATCGACCGAGAATTGGGTGACGAACTCGCCGCCCGTGTTGAATTCGACGATCTCGCTGGGCTGGTTTGGATCCACGTTGTTGCCGTCACTGTTGGCCACCAGCAGGTGTCCGTTGGGAGCCAGCACCAGGTCCAGAGGCCCATGCAGGTGAGTGGTGTCCTGGTAGATCACCGTGTTGCTTCCAGCCGAAGTCAGCGAGCCCGCGAAATTGATGGCCCGGATGGTGTCGTCGGCTGAATCGGCCACGTAGAGGATATCGTTGCGTTCGTCGTAGGCCAGGCCGGATGGCCCTAGCTCTAGCGCCGCCGGATCCGGGCGATGGGGCAGGCCGCTCGCGAGCACCACGGTGTCGATGGTCGTGATGGTGCCGGTCTGTTCGGTGATAAATAGGTCGAAACGGACCACGGTCCCATTCAATACGTTGGAAACGAAGATCTGCACTTGCTGACCATGATCGTTGATGGCCATGCCCCAGGGTCCGTTCACCGTGGATTGGCCGCCCAGGTAGCCCAGCAAAATTCCGCGATCGTTTAACACCAGAATCGAGCCTGGCTTGGCCGTTGCGGAAGTGCCGTCGGAGGTGGGCATGTTGCCGACGAATACGAAGCCTGTCCGCACTACTCCCAGGGCGGCCGTCAAACCGAGCCCAGTCTTGCCCTGATAGAAAAGCCCTGTCTTGCCGCTAGGAGTGACGCTGACGATGGTTGTGCCGGTGCCTTGCAGGTTGGCGCTGTTGTTGAAGTTCGAGACCAGGATATCGCCGGGCTGGATGGTCCCACCAAACGCGAACCTGGGCGGAACGAAAGCTACGCCGTACGGGTTCACATCGCCGTTGGAGGGCACGGTGGAGACTGTGGCGGGCGGCGGTGGAAGGAACGGGCTTTGGGCGTACAAGGACGCCGGAGGGAGTGCCAGCAGGCTGAGGCTGAGGGCCGCTTGTACGGCCTTGGCCACCCAGCATGCGGGAGAAATTGTCTTGCGGTTCCCATTGGCTGGGATGTTCGCGACGAGGCGTGAGAAGTTCATTGGAGTTTCCTTTCTGTTTTGCGAAGTTTATACTTTAGAAGTTGTGGTGGCGTCTTGTTTTTCATGTCCACCCAACACGTAGAGCGCTATTTCAGCGGGGATTCCCTCACGCGCGGCGAACATGTTTTTGCCGGGGCGGAGAAACCCAGCCGATAGGTCCGGCTCGCCGGAGGGGAGGAGGATCGCGCTTGTTGCCGCAAAAGGAATTGATCACGCGGCTGCTTCACGACTTGAGCGCCGGCCAAAAAGAGGCGTTCGACGAATTGATCCCATTGGTCTACGATCAATTGCGAAAGCTGGCGTCCAACTGCTTGTACGCCGAGCGGCCCGGGCACACGCTGGCGGCGACTGCGCTGGTACATGAGGCTTATGTCCGGCTGGTGGCTTCCGACGTCGCCTTTGAGGACCGCGTGCATTTCTATGCCGTGGCGGCGCGCGTGATGCGCCGCATCCTGGTAGACCACGCCCGGGCCAACCATCGGCAGAAGCGGGGAAGCGGCGCCGAGAAGGTTCCCCTCGATGAAGCTTTCATGGTGGGCCGGGACGCGCCCGATGCAGTGGTGGAACTGGATGACGTGCTGCGCCGCCTGGAAGCTCAGGATGCGCGCAAAGGCCAGGTGATTGAGATGCTGTTCTTCGGAGGGATGACCTACGAGGAGACCGCCTCGGCTCTGAATTTGTCGCCGGCTACGGTGCATCGCGAATTGAGAATGGCAAAGGCCTGGTTGCATCGCGAATTGACGCAATCGTCGTCATCGCCTTCCTAGGGCGCGCCATGGCTACCGGTGTACGCGCTCCCGCTGACGAACCTGACCGCTGGCATCGGCTAGAAGCCATTTTTCAGGCTGCGGCTGACCTGCCACCAGCCGATCGCGCGGCGTATCTGGATGCAGAATGTGGTGACGATCTCGACCTGCGCAAAGACGTGGAATCGCTGCTTGCGTCGCTCGAGCAGACGCAAGGATTCATCGTTGGACCATTGAAGGCCGTCGCCGAGCAGGTGGCGGGCGGGGAAGACCCGAGCATTGGGCACAGCATCGGGCCCTATCGCGTGCTGAAGACCCTCGGGGAGGGTGGCATGGGCAAGGTCTATCTTGCAGTTCGCGCCGACCAGCAGTACGTGCGCGGCGTAGCCATCAAGGTGATGCGCTCCGGATTCGGATCGAGTCCCGTGATGCTAGGCCGATTCAGGACCGAGCGTCAGATCCTGGCCAACTTGGATCATCCGAACATCGCGCGTTTGCTGGACGGCGGGGTTACCGAGCAAGACGCGCCGTACCTGGTGATGGAGTACATCGATGGAACGCCCATCGACCGGTATTGCTGGTCTCAGGCCCTGCCGATTGAGAAGCGCCTGCGCATGTTCATCGCGGTTTGTTCGGCGGTTGAATACGCGCACAACAATCTGGTGGTGCATCGCGACATCAAGCCGGCCAATATCCTGGTGAGCGCCGATGGCGTGCCGAAGCTGTTGGATTTCGGCATCGCGAAAATGCTGGATCCGGAATCGGGTGATGCGTCGTTAACGCGGACGGCCGAGCGTCTGATGACGCCGGAGTATGCGAGTCCCGAGCAAATTCGCGGCGAAGCGGTTACCACGGCCACCGACGTCTACGGCCTTGGCATTCTCTTATACGAATTGCTGGCGGGGATGCGCCCGTTTCAAACCGAGGGCAAAGATCAGTTTCAAGTGGCTCGCATGATCTGTGAGCAGGAGCCGGACCCTCCGAGTGCAACCAGGGCGCGGAACCAAAATGCTGCGCCACTGGATCCGCGCAGGCTCAAAGGCGATCTCGATCGAATCGTATTGATGGCCATCCGCAAGGAACCGGCGCGGCGCTACGCTTCGGTGGGGCAACTTTCGGCCGACGTTCAGGCCTATCTGGAAGGTTACCCGGTTCGAGCCAGGACGGATGCGTGGGGCTATCGTTCCGGAAAATTCATCCGCAGGCATAAGTTCGGCGTCGCGGCCGGGGTGCTGGCAGTGGCGAGTTTGATCGGGGTCAGCATCGGAATGGCGTTGCTCGCGAGACGCGCGACGCGCGAGCAAACCGTGGCACAGCGCGAGGCGCAGTTCCTGGCGAGCATGTTCCAGGCGGCCACGCCCGAGGTAGCGCGCGGACGAACCATCACGGCGCGCGATCTGCTGGATCAGGGCGCGCAACGCCTGGATCGCGATCTGGCGGGTGAACCGGAAGCGCGCGCATCGATGCTGGACAACATCGCTTCGGCATACCGCAATCTCGGCATGGCGGATCGGGCGCTGCCGATGGCGGAAAACGCGTTCCAATTGAATGTCCAGACACACGGCGCCACGAGCGCGGAAGCGGCTTCCAGCCTGGAATTGTTGTCCACGCTGGTTCGCGATCAGGGCCAATACCAGAAGGCTGAGCCGATGTTCCGCCGCTTGGTGGCAATGCGGCGCAGGGGCGTGGATCCAAATGACGTGAAGCTGGCCTGGGCGTTGGCGGCGCTGGGCGAGTGTCTATACCTCGAAAACAAAGATGCCGAAGCGGAGCCAACGCTGCGGGAGGGGTTGAAGATCTACAATAGCAGCGGTCCCGATGTGGGAGCCGAAGCGCGCAACTATCTGGCGCTGGTGCTGGAGCGGAAGGGCCGATATCCGGAAGCTGCCGATCTGCTTCGTGACGCAACCGAGATTAACAGGCGGACAGAAGGGGCGGACAGTCCCGATTACCTCATCAGCTTAAGCAATTACGCCACCGATCGGATCGATTTTGGCGACTACGCCGCGGCCGAAGCCAAGCTGCGGGAAGCCATAGAAATCCGGCGTAGAGTGAACGGAAATGATCATCCGGATTTGGGATATCCGTTGAACAACCTGGCGTTCGTGCTGCTGGAAGAAGGCCAGGCACAGAAAGCCGAGCCCTTCGCGAACGAGCATCTTGCCCTAAGGATCAAGAATCAAGGAGCCAATCATCCGCAAGTTGCCGCGGCTCGCAACACGGTGGCGCGCGTGCTGGAGGCCGAGGGGGATTATGCCGGAGCGGAGAGCGAATTCAGCGCTGCGCTCGCAATCGTGAAGCGGACGGTGGGTTTCGAAAGCTTTATGGGCGCGCAGATTCTATTGAATCACTCGGCGCTGGAAATCGATCGCGGGCGATACCCGGTGGCGGAGCAGGAGGCGCGCCAGGCGCTCGATACACTGCGAAAGCTGGGTGGCGAAAAGACCCCGAATGTGGCGTTGGCGCTGCTTCAAGTGGGCCAGGCCCGAATACTCGAAGGCGATCCGGCGAGCGCCCTTCCTCTGTTGCGAGAGGCATTGCAGATCCGGCGCGAAGCATATTCGGCCGGGCACCCGGCGGTGGTGCTGGCGCAAGTGTGGCTGGGAGAAGCGCTGACCGCCGGCGGAAAGCTGAATGAGGCGGAGCAGGCGCTCGAAGGTGCGATGAAAGAAGCGCGCTCCGCTCCCTTTGCGCTTGCGGCGTGGCGCATCGCTGAGATTCAGGCGGCGCTTGGAATTTGTCTCGCGGCCCAAGGCAAGAGCGCCCCAGCCAAGCAGATGCTGGAAGCCAGCCAGAAGGGCTTGAAATATGATCCGCACTCCGTATTCCGAAAACTTTCCGAGGAGCGGTTGAGGAAGGTGGGGTGAGGGGGATTCTGGATTCTGGATTCCGTCCATGCTAGCGTTACAGCTTAAGAGATGACCACGACGATTGAAGGCATCCGTTCGGACACCAGCTTTTTCGGGCATCCTCGCGGTCTGGCGACGCTGTTCTTCGTCGAGATGTGGGAGCGCTTCAGCTATTACGGGATGCGCGCGCTCCTGATCCTCTTCATGACCGCGAGCGTGGCAAAGGGCGGCCTGGGTTTTCCCGTAGTCAAAGCGGGCGCAATTTACGGCTTCTACACCGCAATGGTTTATTTAATGAGCCTGCCGGGTGGATGGGTTGCCGATCGCATCTTCGGGCAACGGCGAGCGGTGCTGTATGGCGGAATTCTGATCATAGCGGGACAGTTTTTTCTGATGAGCCCAGGCGTGGCAGGATTCTATGCGGGGCTGGGGTTGTTGATTATTGGCACCGGACTCCTGAAGCCCAACGCCAGCACCATGGTGGGACAGCTTTATTCCCAGGGCGATCGCCGTCGCGATTCGGGCTTCTCCATCTATTACATGGGGATCAATTTGGGAGCGATGATTGCGCCGCTACCCATCGGATGGGTGGGTGAGCGGATCGGATGGCGGCTAGGTTTCGGTATGGCGGGTTTGGGGATGCTGCTGGGGCTGATCCAATACACGTTTGGCGCTAAGAACTTGGGGGACGCCGGACTCCATCCAGTTGCGCCGGAAAGCCCGGAAGCCGGCAGGCGTCTCAAACGCAATGTTGGCTGGAGTGCCGTGGCGGCTGCGTTGGTTCTGGGAGCGATTGGATTGCTGGCCGGGACGGGACGCTTGGAGCTCACCGCGCAAGGCGTATCCACCGGGCTTGGTTTGGTCTTGATTATCGTGTCGGTGGGAATCTTCGCGTGGTTGCTGTTGGGCCGCGGTTGGTCTGTGACGGAGCGTAAACGCTCGGGCGCGATTTTGGTCCTGTTCGTCGCATCCGCAGTGTTTTGGGCAGCCTATGAGCAAGCCGGCTCGTCACTCAGTCTCTTCGCCGAGCGCAGCACCAATCGCGTGGTCTTCGGATTCGATTTCCCGGCCAGTTGGTTCCAATTCGTACCGGCGCTCTTCGTGATGATTCTGGCGCCGATTTTCGCCTGGCTGTGGATCGCGTTGGGCAAGCGGGAGCCGTCCAGCCCGGCCAAGTTTACCCTGGCCTTGATATTCGGAGGCATTGCGTTCGCAATTCTGGTTCCAGCGGCGAGGGCGACTCTGACCGGGGCACTTGTGTCGCCCTGGTGGCTGTTGGGCACCTATTTTTTGCAAACGGTGGGCGAAATGTGCCTGAGCCCGGTAGGCTTGAGCGCAATGACCAAACTGGCGCCCGCGCGCGTGGCGGGTATGATGATGGGTTTGTTCTTCGTGTCGATCAGCATCGGCGATTACCTGGCGGGGACTGCGGCGTCTCTGTATGAATCTATGCCGCTGCCGACGTTGTTCGGAGTGGTGGCCGCAATTTCATTTGGAGCCGCGGTGGTGCTGGCGTTACTGATCAAGCCGACCGTGAAGCTGATGTCGGGCGTGAATTAGCGATCGGGAAATGCTGGTGGAGTTTCTGACTGTCGCATCGGTGCCGGCTCGGATCGCGGTGTTGGCTGCGCTGGCCCCTATCTTGTTCGGACAGGTCTTGTCGGGACAGGACAAACCCAAAGACGTCGATGGCTGGGACAAGATCAAATGGGGCATGACCATCGCCGACGTCCGCTCGGCCTACAAAGTCGAAGCTTCCCCTGAGAGCAAGGACGATTGGATACTGCTCGATCTCAAGCCAGTGAAAATGGGCGAGGTTGAGTTGGGCGTCCAAATTGGCGCCAGACAAGGCAGCGAAAAGATTGCTTCCGTACGGCTATGGTCCCATTTCGGGCTTGCCAGCTCCGCGCCGCGGGCCGGATCGCAGGATTTCGATACGCTCAGGAGTCTGCTGATCCAAAAGTACGGCCATCCGGCGAATGAGGAGACCAAGCGAGGGGAGAATTTTCGCCTCATCAGGACTGTTCTTTGGACGTTCCCTTCCACTTCGATTGTTCTTTCGTTGGAACAATCGGCGTCCCTACCGAATCTCGGCAATATCGACCTGGACTACACAGCGAAGAATTAGCGCGCGCGCGGGCACCTACAATACAAGGATGGCTCCGCTGCGGGGATCGTTTTGGGTGTTCGTGCTATACGATGTGGCCGAGGAGATCCGCATCGAGAAACTGCGTGATCTGGTGGGCGCGGACACCGCGCGGCCGCAGCCCAGTTTCAAGCATCCGGCGCCGGAGTACGTGCGCTTCGAGCGTCCGCCGGCGATCGAGTACCCGGAGCCCATTGCGCTCGAGAGCGGCGAAAAGTTCGAGGCCCGGATCAAGTACTTCGACTATGGCGTGGCGAGCGTCGAATTGAAGATGGAATTTGAGGCGGATTGGGAGCAATTGATACGGCTGTCGAACCGCTGGATTCTCGCGCCTGAGATCGAGCGGCGGACGGCGGAGCTGATCCAGTCGTGTTTGGAGCGTGCGGCGCCGGCGCTGGTGCAGGCTTATCCAGCACGGTTGAGCGAAGATTACTACATCATCCATTTGCGCGAGGCGCTGGATGAAGATGGCCACGCACTGACGGCTCCGGTGATGCTGGCCAGGCGCGGCGAGCAGATCGCGCAGATTGTGCGCGGCGAATCGCAGCCTCTGGCGGAGAGCGAGCGGCGGGAAGTGCTGCAGAGCAGCCTGTCGTATTATCCGACCGATTTGCTGGTCACTGGCTGGGTGGCGGCGCTGGTTTACGACACGATGGAGGGCGCCGAGCCGACTATTCAGTTGCTCGAATACGCAAATACGCAGTTGCTTGAGTTCCGGCATTACGACGATGTACTGACGCGCGTTCTGGAAAATGTTTATAAGACACTGGAGCATCGCGGAGGATTGTTCCGGCGCTGGAGAATGGCGGGCGAAGCCGAGCGGTTGAATACGCTGCGTCTGGACGTGCGGGAGCTGACCGAGCGTACCGATAATGCGATTAAGTTTCTGAGCGACATGTTTTATGCTCGGGCGTATAAGATCGCGGCGGCTCGCGTGGGCGTGACCGACTATCGCAATTTGGTGGAAGAGAAGCTGCGGACGGCGGGTGAATTGTACGAGTTCATGACCAACGAGTTCCATCAGGCGCGGGCCTTCGTGCTGGAGGCGATGGTGGTGGCGATCTTGGTGATCGAGCTATTTTCGCTGTTTCGGGGCGGGCACTGAGGTGTTACGATCCATATCCGTAACCCGGATAGAGGGCCCTCAGCGCGAGCGTGAAAATTGGATCGAAGATAGGGTCGAAGATCTTCCAAGCGATGAGTAGTCCGAACATGCTGAATCCGCGCATTTGCGTTCCCATTTCCTGGAATCGCGCTGCGGATTTCTCGGGGAGCAGCAACGGGATGGCTCCGAATCCGTCCAGCGGCGGCACCGGCAACAGGTTGAAGACGCCCAGCAGCAGGTTCAAAGAGAACATGATGCTCAGAAGCTTAGCGGCGCCCTCGGCGGCGCCGGGCTTCAAGGCAGCGGCCAGCGTAGTAAAGTTAGCCGAATCGGGAGGCTCGAACAGGCCGATCCAGATGCCGACGTGGATTAACAGGGCGGCCAGGATGGTGAGCGTGAAGTTCGCTCCCGGACCGGCTAATGACATCCAGGCGGCGCAACGCGGATGGCGCTGCGCCCACAGCGGGTCGTAAGGGGCGCTGGCCCAGCCCATCATCCAGCCGCCGACTCAGGTACGACAAAACGGGGAATAGGACCATTCCGAATGGCTCACGGCGAACGTGCGGAATCGGATCGAGCGATACTTGCCCGCCATGAAACGCCGTAAGGTCGCCGCCGAGTTTGGCCGCAAGCGCGTGCGCGGCTTCGTGGCAGGTGGTGGATAAAAGGAAAACAACATACCACGTGCCCCCGAGCAAAATAGAATCAGAATTCATGGAAATCGACGCCGGATCGTCGGTTAAGTTTTGAGTTTGAGAAATAAGTATACGATACCAGGCGTCTGCTGCGCTGCTTTCCCGGACCTCAATCCGGCTGCGCTACGAAAAGCGACGTTACTGATGGAGTTAAAGCCGGAGGTATGTCATTCACTCCTGGAGAAAGCTCTGCAAAAGGTCGTCGCCTGGCCTCAAGATGAGCAAGATGCGATCGCGGCTCAGATTCTGGCTTCGCTGGCCGAGTAGTTAACGGCAGACAGACCCATAAGTACGCCAGCGACAAAATGAGCGATTTTGCAGATTGCTTCCGCACTATTCCTTTCACGCACCGTCCGGTCGATACCGGTACTAGTAACCAAATAGCCTGCATGAAGGTCAGAGATGTAATCGAGCTGGTCGAAGCTGACGGTTGGAGGATCGTCCGGACTCGCGGAAGTCACAGGCACTATCACCACCCCTCCAAACTAGGGATCGTTTCGATTCGCGGGTCATCCCTCCGAGGACCTCGATCCTGGCACACCGGCAGCTATACTTAAACAAGCGGGACTGAAGAAATGAAATACGCTGTGTTGTACGCGCCAACATCCACCGGGTACAGCGCCCATGTCCCAGATTTGCCGGGATGCATCGGTGCGGCGGCAACGCTCGAAGAGGCCAGGCGCCTGATGAAAGAAGCCATCGAAGGACATCTGGAATGTATGCATGAGTTCGGATATGCGATTCCTGAGCCGACCACTGTAGCGGAGCAAGTAGAGATTCCTGTCTAGTGAGCCGCCTTCACGCGCGGTGCAATTGTCTCCGCCGATTTCAGCTTTGTCCTCTTAAATAAGCTGGTTGCCGTGTGACGACGTAGGCGGGAGGAATCTGGGTTCTGGACAGGTGGCCGATTGGTTAATGGCAGCAGACGGTAAATCTGCTGTTTGCCATACTCCACACCACTCCGGCCTAATGAAATCAATAAAACCGATGCAAGCCATTCGGCCCTATTAGGCCGCATGCGCGTGGCGATTGACACAAAATGGTTTGCAATGAAGGTCAGAGATGCGTATTAAGCTAATCGAATCGGATGGCTGGAGGTTGGCGTGGCCGCGCGGCAGTCATCGTCAGGATCGCCAGGTGACGAAGCCCGGCACGGTAACCGTTGCGGTGCATCCGTCAGCGGATTTTGGGGCCGAAGACTGCGGCGTCTATACTGAAGCAGGCAGGGCTGAAAAAATGAGCCGATACACTGTTTTCATTGAGCCCACCGCCACAGGTTACAGCGCGCATGTCCCCGACCTGCCGGGCTGCATTGCAGCCGCGCGGAACCTCGAAGAGACGCGCCAGTTGATCAAAGAGGCCATCGAGTTTCACATTGAGGCCCTGCGGGACAACGGTGACGAGGTTCCCTTGCCGACGCGGCATATCGAGCAGATTGAAGTCTCGGCATAACCCGACTGCGCGGTGGCGCGTCTTGTGCTAAAATTTCTGATGGATTTGTAGATTCCGGTCCCTCCGCCGATTTCAACTTTGTCCTCTTAAACAAGCGGGTTGCCGTGTGACGACGTGGGCGGGAGGGATTTGGGTTCTGGACAGGTGGCCGAGTGGTTAATGGCAGCAGACTGTAAATCTGCCGCTCCTTGCGAGCTACGGAGGTTCGAATCCTCCCCTGTCCACCAGAAAAGGTTTCGGCCGTTGTAGCTCAGCTGGTAGAGCGCGTCCTTGGTAAGGACGAGGTCACCGGTTCAATCCCGGTCAACGGCTCCACTTCTTCATTGAGGTTTACGACGAGGTTTACGACGAGGTTTACGACGAGAGGGCTCTGAGATAAGGTTCTGACATGGCGAAGGAAAAATTTGACCGCAGCAAGCCGCATGTGAATATCGGGACGATCGGGCACATCGATCATGGCAAGACCACGTTGACGGCGGCGATCACCAAGGTATTGTCCAAGCACAACCCGAAAAACAAGTTCCGCTCGTTCGATTCGATCGACAATGCGCCGGAGGAAAAGGCGCGTGGTATCACGATCGCGGTGGCGCACGTGGAGTATGAGACGGCCAACCGGCATTACGCGCACGTGGATTGCCCGGGCC
>Ga0302326_10000752_pt1 | contig 85526 bp, 64 predicted proteins | sample Palsa_T0_3_FD_202264 | JGI IMG/M metagenome (GOLD analysis project Ga0302326, IMG submission 202264) | Peat permafrost microbial communities from Stordalen Mire near Abisko, Sweden - Palsa_T0_3 | ecosystem: Environmental > Terrestrial > Soil > Palsa > Peat permafrost | place: Sweden: Abisko...
GAGGGGTTTCCGTCACGAAACCGGGGGTTGTCCTTGAAAAAAGGTTCGAGTCCCTGTGAGGGCACGACATTAAAATTGGGGATTCTCGTCGAAGACAGTCCTGAGTTTATTCAAACAGCACCACCATCCTAATTACCAACTGCTTACGAAAAACTTTAACTCATCCGGGACTGGGCCTCCCGGAAAACAAGACCACACTCAAAAAACTCGTGTCAGCGACATTTCCAATTTTTACAGTGGTTTCGCTGGGAACGGCTTCCATCCGGCAGGCATGGGTTGCGCGACGAGCTTGCGCTTTTTGACATCCACCTTGTACGGTGTTGACGGTTTGAATTCCTCATCCGGCACATGCAGGCTCTTCAAACCTGTCGTGGCGAGACCGATTTGCTTCGCAACTTCGAAGCATCTGGCCTCGACTGCCTGCTTGCCGGGCCTCTTTTTCGCGCTGCCATAATTGACAATGCGATGGATATGCACAATGCGGCCATCGGCCGGATTGTAGAGCAAACACATGTGCCTTGAGGCAGGCATCCTTGGAATTTTATTTAAGTCGCTCATGGGCGAAAAAAAACCATGCAGGAACCTATTGCTTCCACAAAAGAACTTGCAACGCCAGGCTGGCAGCCCACCCAAAAAGTAACCTGAGTGCATCCGGGTTGCTCCAAGGTTGACGGACACGGATAGTCAAAGGTCGTGGTTCTTGTTGGCGGACTTTCCGATGAGTCAATGAAATTCACTGCCATTATGCCGCAAAAGGCCGAGGTGGGGCAAGCGTCACACTGGATAAAACTCACACTGGTCATGATGGCAACTTCGACGGGATCATTCCATACAATGTCGGTGGTTACCACGGTGGGACCATACAACGCCGTGGCCGTAACATTGTTTGATGCCAATATCATGCCAGGAAGCCTATGCGGTTCAATTGATGAACGTCAAGCACGAAATTCGGATTTTCGTTCAGAAAAGGGCATTTTGCATCCTTAATTTAGCAAACAGCGATCGGATCACACCCGCTCCAGCACGACCGCGCCCATAGCGGGCAAATTCAAAATCTGCCCGCTGTAAATCTGCGCGGTGTAGCCGCCGTTGGCGTTTTCCGGCTCGAACTCAACTTGAAAAACCGGCCACGAAGAATTGAATATTTCCTTGAAGGCCGTTCCGGCGGGCAAACCAAGCCAGCCCGAATTCTGCTGCTGATTCGGCGTGCCGAAGGTCACGACCACAAACAATCCCTGCTGCGCCCCGCAGGTGTATGCTGCAGTCCGGTTGCCCGTTCCCACCACCTGGTAGTTGGATTCCCCCTGCAACCCCTTGGAGGGATCATTGCGCAGCCCCATGAGTGACACAAACCAGGCAAGAATCCGGGTTTGATCAATGGCCGTCGCAGCCGGCAATTGCTGCGGATTGACCGGTTGTGCCGCATTATCAAATGAAAAGCAAAGCGTCTCACCCACCTCCTGGCCCATGAACAGCATCGGCACGCCGTTCGATAACAACGTCAGCGTTCCCATCGCCTTTGCCAGTTGATATCCCTGCCCGAAAGGCGGACGCGCCGCGATCCGCTGATCTAATTGTTGCGAATCTTGCGCACTCACCATGTCGTGTGATTCCCCAAAACGGGTCGCTTGGAAAAAAGGACGCTCCGAGTACGACGGCTGATTCATCTCGTTCGCCAACGGCCCCGAATGATCCGAGCCGGGGGTCCCCGAATCATAACTGGCGTCCAATATCCGGTAGGATTCGTCAATTTCCCATTGCCCGTCCAGCACTCCCGATTGCGGATTGGAAACCGCCCACGGATTGTTCGAATTCTCCGCCACGCAATACGGCCACGCCCGCCCTTCGGCTGTCGCCGCTGTTCGGAGTGCCTGCCGGAGATTCCCTAAAAACTGCCACCCGTACGTGGAACTGGTTATCACCAGAGCCGTGTCGTCGAAACGGAAGCCGTCCAGCCCGAATGTGCGCCACAAATATATCGTCGCCTGCCGCAAAAACTCAGTCGTCATCGGATGGCCGCAGTTCATTCCGTCGCCGTAAGGATCGGGGCCGCTGCCATACACCTCCGGCGCGATCTGCATCAGCGACGATCCCAGCGAGTGGTTATAAACCAAATCCAAAATGACTGAACGCCCGTTCGCGTGCGCCGTGTTCACAAAATTCGCCAGCGAACCCGCCCCGCCGTAAAATCCATCTATCGCAAAGTAATAAGAAGGATCGTAGCCCCACGAAAGCGTGGAACTGAACTCGCTCACCGGCATCAACTCGAACGTCATCACCGGCAGTTGCAGCAAATAACCAGGCCCGCCCCGGCGGCAATTTGCGCTCAATTCATCCGCCAGCAAATCCAGCGGCATCAACCCGCCGGGGTTCAAGTTCGTAAACCGATTTGCGTGAATCTCATAGATCAGCAGTTTCTCCCAGCCCATGGTCTGCCAGGGTGACTGATGGGCCGTCGCGTAAGCGCCTGCCACATCCACGACCATGGACCACGAAGTCGTTTTGTCAGCCGGAGAATCGCCAACATTGGTTGACAAAGAGCCTGCATCCTGCACCGCACGCGCCGCCGGGTCCATGACCTCCAGGCTATCGTTCAAGAGAAAGTGATAGCGCGCCCCTGGAGGCGCCTGGGCCGCGGGCACCTGACACCACCAGTAGAAAGTGTCGTTGGTCAGCGTCATGGGGAATCCCACCCGCACCGGCACACCTGCCGGACCATTTTCATTGACCAGAATCAGCGTGGACTGGACCGCATGGGGCGCATGCACTACAAAATAAACCTGGTCGTTCAGCAGCGTCGCTCCATGCGGCATCTCCCGGGCTGCAAATGTTCCTGAACCAGCCACCGCATTGCCAAACATCGCTTGCATTAAAGCCATGCGGCTGGGAGGCTCGGCGAATATTGTCGGACCGCTGGAACAAATGCCATACACTCCTTCCGCCGTGAACCACGCCGGCGTTTGGGCTGATGGCGTGGAATATCTGCCAATATCAATCCCGGCATAGGGCACTGGCTCCGGGCCGGCGACCGGCGCCAGGCGCACACTCATCTGCGTATCCAATGCCGCGGTAAGATTGGCCAGCCAGGTCCCGGCCGGCTGCTGGACCGCCGGCACCGATTGATACGCCACGGCGTTCCCGATGGAGACTTGCACAGAAACTCCGCTGCCAAAACTGGAGACGGGCTGCGGTTGGATCGAGAGCGTCACCGGCCCTGTCGTCGGAAATGCCGCCAGCCATGCGCTCGCCCCCAGCGCGCACCGCGATACATCGCCGACAACCGTCGGGTCCGCTGGAAATGGCCGCACTAACGGTGGGTTCTCCACGTTGTTCTGGCTGGACAACGTGTAATTCGCTCCTGGATAAATATTCGCGCCATAGGTCGCTACCTTGAAGAGCGGGTCGCCCGCATAAGCCGTCACCGAGGAGGCCGCGATTGGGATGTTTAACTGCTCCGCCACATCTGTCAACACCAAAGCCGGGGCATTCGCAAGCAAAGCGGGAAACAAGGCCTCCACCGGGAAGGAAGTCAGCAAGAGGGGCGCGCTCCGCACGTCATACTGCCCGCTCTTGAGCCAGAGCGCGTTTCCATCGCACGTCCGCCACACCCGGTTGCTGACGTCCGGCTCCCACACATCCGAGCCGTTCGGGCCTGTGCCCGGAGACTTCAATTTAAGATGAAATCCCCGCGTCATCCACGGGGCCAGCGTTACATTGAATGTCGAAATGAAATTGACCTCGTCCCGCGCGACCTGGGGAAAGCAGATCGGCGTATTGCTGGGATTGTACCCGTCCCAGACATAGATTTGCCCGCCCGCGAACTGTTGCTGGGTGATCACGTTCACCGTCAGGACATCGCCCGCATTGAAAACCACCCCCGCCGGAAACGGATTCTGATACAAGATCCGTGGCGAAAACTCGAACGTCCAGATTTCGGCGGGCGCCGGCAAAAAAGACTGCCGCACAAAACTGTCCGGCTCCCACACCGTGGAGTTCGTTGTTGGGCTGACTGAATTATATTTGAATTGATACAGTCGCAAGTCAGGAACATTCGGCAGTTGAAAATCGAACGTTGTGGCGTTGGCCGTCCCATCCACGTCCCAGGCGCTCGTGCCGTCCCACGCCGACTCCCAGGCGTGCAAGTTCCAGGAAAGCGTGGCATTGACCGGTTGGTGATGTACAATTGTGCTCATGGCAATTTCTCTCCAAAGTTAAAGGCATTATGAGGGCGCTGGAAACTCCCCTCCTGGCTGCTGGTCTGAGCCTTTACATTCAAGGCCGAATTCCACGCCCAAAGCAAGCTTTTTTAAAAGAAATCGTCTTTGGTTTTCACGGCATTCAAGACAGTTTGAGTTTATTCAAACGGCACCACCATCCAATCTCCGCGTTCCCCCAGCAGAGGAAATACCGCTTGCCTCGACTCCATGTTTAACGCACGATGTTAGCACTATGACACAAAAACATATCAGCGGCAGGCAACTCAGGCACGGCAGCCCGGAAGAATCCTTGTCGCCCGGTGAGAGTTTGACCGTCAGAAAGAGGGGCGGAAAAGAGTTTCAACTCACGCGCACAGATTCCGGCAAGCGGGACATCAATGCCCAAATGGACCAACTTTTCAAGGATATGCCTCCGGAAGCCCCACGAGTAAAAACCGACCTCGCCCGCGTGCTCTTGGAGGAGCGGGAATGATGGTTTATTGCGACACCAGCTTCCTGCTCAGTTTTCTGAACGAAGACGATGTCAACCATGCGGCCGCGCGTAGGCGGGCGGGGCAGTTTTACGGGGACGACTTTGTCGTGTGCGAGGTTCACCTGTTGGAATTGCCCGCTGCCGTGCGGGCAGCAACACACCGGTCTGTGGATACGGTTCCGCCTCATATCGCGCGCCGGGTCATCAACCGGTTTGACCGCTCCGTGACGGGAAAAATCTTCATCAAGAAGCAGGTGGACATGACTGCATCAGTTGCCATGGCCCGTTCGCTTGGCGAAACCCACGGATGGAAGGAGCGCCACACCACTTTTGACTTGTGGCACCTCGCTGCCGCGTGGTCGCTTTCCGCCGGGGCCTTCCTGACCTTCGACCGGCGCCAAGAAACAATCGCCCTTGCCATGGGCATGAAGAATTAATGCGGAAGATTGACCCGCGACCTTCTTTTCCCGTACCTTATTCCCTTTATGGCTTGTCGAGTGTTCGGTTATCTTCCACGATCATGAACGAAAGCGCGAAGGTCAATGGGCTTGCCATCACCGGTCCCGCGCCGTTCGGCGGCCTTTTGACGTTGACGCCGTGACAAACCCCAATCCTTCGGGGACGGTCCGACGCGCCGGACGCAGGAGAATTCTTTGGTTCCTGACGGTGGTTTGCGCCATTTTGTTCTCCGGCACCTGGTTTGCGTGCGCGACGTGGGATCATTTTTGGGGAAGACCGGCGCTGCCGGGAAGATGGGTCGTTCCGTTCGCTCTGAGCGCCGCGTTCATCCTCTCGCGAATTGTGGGCTTTCGCCGCTCCAACCCCTTTCTGCGGCTGGCCGATCGCATCTCCGCCGTCTGGTTGGGCGTGTTGAACTTCTGCCTTTTCGCGGCCATGGGCTGCTGGGGCGCAATTGCGGTCTCAAAGCTGTTAGGCTTGGGGCTGGACCGTCCCGTGATCGCGGCGGTCTTTTACGGCCTCGCCATGCTTGCCAGCGTCGTCGGTCTCTTCAACGCCTCCTGGCTTCGGGTGACACGCGTCAACGTGAAGCTGCCCCATCTGCCCCCGGCCTGGGACGGCGGGGAAGTCGTCTTGATGACCGATTTGCACCTGGGCAATATTCGCGGCGCCGCTTTCATGCGCCGCGTCGCAGACAAGGTCCGGTCACTCCAGCCGTTCGCCGTGTTTGTCAGCGGTGATGTATTTGACGGCCCGGAAGGGGATTATGACCGGCTGCTGGAGCCTTGCCGCTGGCTTTCCGCCCCGGCTGGAATTTATTTCGTCACCGGCAATCACGAGGAATTCACCGACCGCTCAAAGTATATCGCCGCCATTGAGCGCGCCGGCCTGCGCGTGCTCAACAACGAAAAAGTGACGGTGCAAGGCTTGCAGATTGTCGGCGTGCATGACAGCGAGGCGGTCGAACCGGAGCAATTTCGGAAAATTCTGCAAGACGCCGCCGTGGATCGCCGCCAGGCCAGCATCCTTCTGGCCCATCGCCCGTCCAACCTGGCGATTCCCGAGGCGGCGGGCATTTCCCTGCAAGTCTCCGGCCATACGCACAAGGGCCAATGCTGGCCGTGGAGTTGGGTCATCTATAAAGTGCATGGCCCTTTCGCCTATGGGTTGAACCGCCTGGGAAACCTCCTCGTCCTGACCAGCAGCGGCGCCGGCACCTGGGGACCGCCGATGCGCGTGGGCACGAAATCGGAAATCGTTCTGATCCGCCTGGAACGCGCGGTCGAGCCGGCCAAAGCCAGGCTCGATTATCCCTAGCCGCCGTTGTCCCCGATGGCTTCCACCGGGCAGCCCTCTTTGGCTTCCTTGCATTGGGCTTCCTCTTCGGGGCTGGAGGGTTGCTTGTAAACGAAGGAGTAGCCGCCGTCTTCGTTGCGGGTGAAATTGGCCGGGGCCGTTTCCCGGCAAAGATCGCAATCAATGCACTGATTGTCCACGTAGTACTTCCCCGTCACGTTGTCGGTGTATTTATTTGCAATATCAGCCATAAATTATTGTTCGGGCAACTCTAAGGGAGGACCTGGATCAAGACAAGCCTGATTTAATCCGCTTTTCCTAATCTTAATCATAATCACAATCGTAATCTCTTTTTCGAGCACAAATTACCTGACAAAACGGCTCAACGGCCCACTTTTTTTTTTACACCTATATTTACCTACTGGAGAGTGAAACGTTCTCGCCCGGCAATCAAGGTTTCCGTTTGCGCTTCAATCGAGCCATCTGGATGGCCAGCCCCATCCACTGGTCGGTTGAACGCCTGAGGAATTTGTAATTGGTTACCGCTGGCCCACTGCTCGCTTAGTTGGTTTGTCTCCTGACGGCGGCTTGTCTTGGCGCCCATTCGTTCGTGAAGGTCAACATGATACGACTCCGGTCCAACACGCTCTGGACAATGTGGTCTGGAAGGGGCGCAATCGGACTGACGAAGTATTGGTCGTAAGCCTGTATTTCGACGGCAAGTTGCGTAAGGTTTGTATTGAGGACAGCGGCAAGCTGATCCTGGCAAAGGCCCCTAGGGCGCAGGGTGACTTTGGCCAAGCCGGTTGAGGACCAGGGCAAGGTTGGTCTGGGCTTCGAGGTTGCCGGGTTGAAGGCGCAGGGCCTCAGTGTATTGGGTGGCCGCCGCCTGGAGTTTATTCTGGCGCAGCAGTGCGTTGCCCAGGTTGAAATGGATCGAAGCGGAGGCGGAGGCGGGCCGGAGTTTCAAAGCTTGCGCGAATTGGTCTTCCGATTCCGTGAAACGGCCCAACAATGCCAGGACCACGCCGAGATTTTCATGGGCGTCGGCAAATTCGGGTTTGCAGGCGATGGCGGCGGAATACTGGGCGGCGGCCTCGTCGAATTTTTTCCGGGACTCCAGCGCGCGGCCCAGGGCGTTGTGGGCGAAAGGGTTGTTCGGCGCCAGTTCGAGCGCCCGGCGATATTGGGCGATGGCTTCATCCAGGTGGCCCTGTTGCGCCAAGGCGATGCCGAGGTTGGCCACGGCTTTGTCGTATTGGGGATTGAGGCTTATGGCGGTCTGAAAGCGGGCGATGGCTTCATCGAGGCGGCCTCGGTGGAGGGAGATCAAGCCCAGGTTGTAATAGGCCTCATCGTATTGGGGATTGGTTTTAAGGGCGGCCAGCAGAGGAACAGCGGCTTCATCCCATTTCCCCTGTTCTTCCAGGAAGATGCCGAGATTGTTCTGGGCGGCAGGATAATTGGGATTGATCTGGATGGCTCTCCGTTCGTGCAGGATGGCCTCGTCGGTCTGCCCCTGGGCGGCCAAGGCCAAACCCAGGTTGCACTCGGCCACGACATTGTTCCCGGAGACTTGGATGGCGCGAGTGAAGAGTGTGATGCTGTTTTGCCAGTAGCGGAGTTGATGCCGTGCGGCCAGGAGACAGGCGCTTAATACCAAGGCGGCTGAAAGTTTCAAGAAGATGCCGGCCTTCGGCCCTTCGGCGGCGAACAAGGGCGGGACTTCCCAAGCCAGGATGACGAACAAGCCGATGTATGGGACGTAGGTATAGCGGTCAGCCAGTGCCTGGTCGCCCACTTGCACCAGGCCGATCACGGGCACGAGCGTGATGAAAAACCAGAGCCAGCCGACGACGAGTGGAGGATGGGTCTTTGCAAGACACACGACCACCCCAAAAACGACCAAGAGCAGGAGCGCGGCGGACAGGACTTCGGCAAGCGGGAGGTCGCGGGAGAACGGATAAAAAACGGCCAGATTGGCCGGCCAGAAGAGTTTGCCCAGGTAGCGGGCGTAGGAAACGATGGCATTGGCGAGCCGGTCAGCGAGGGCCAGGTTTTCCAATGGTTGAACGGCTCCTCCCTTCTTTTGGACGAGGAAAGTAATCAGGCAGGAGGCGGCGGCGAGGAGGAAGAAAGGGACTTTTTCCAGGAGCAACGGCAGGGCGTTCTTGGCAGAAAAGGGAACCTGGATTCGATGCAATGGCCAGTAATCAACGAGCAGGAGAATCAGAGGAAGGCTCACGAGTATTGGTTTGCAGAGCAGGCCCAGCGCAAAGAGCAGGAGCGTCAACAGGTAAAAGCGCCTGGCGGCCCATGGTTTTGGCGGCTCCGGCAAGCCTGCCGCACGGGATGCCCCGGCATATTTGCCGTAAGCGAGCATGGTCAGAAGCCAAAAGAAGGTGCTCAGGACATCCTTGCGTTCGGCAACCCAGGCCACGGATTCGACGTGCATGGGGTGCCACGCAAAGAGGGCGGCCACGAAGGCGGATCGCCAGATTGCGCCCGTCCAGCGGCGCAGGAGAAGAAAGAGCAGCAGGGTATTGGCCACGTGGAAGAGCAGATTGGTGAGATGATGGCCGCCGGCATTGAACCCAAATACTTGAACATCAAGCAGGTGCGAAAGCCAGGTTAGCGGATGCCAGTTGCCGGCGTGGCCAGTGGTAAAGGCCCAGCCGACGGCTTGGACGCTGAGGCCATTCTGGACACGGGGGTTTTGAGTGAGGTATTGGGCGTCGTCGTAGTTGTTGAATTGGAAGTTTTGGACAGGCCAGTAAAGGACAAGGGTAACAAAGGCCAGAAGAAAGCAGATCAGGCGGACCAACACCGGGCTGGCGGGATCAAATCTTGGAATTGGGCGCGGCATTCCAGCGGGAACATACCCCCTTATCTCTCAGAGGTGAAGTCCCATTCCCAGCCTGTGTCTCAACACTTGGAACCAATCCCTCCCCAACACTGCAAGCTGCTGTGCATAAGAATCTTACATAGAATCCGTCATCTTAGATGGGATGGCAGAACTTCAATTACGAGTCTTCTTTTCGCCCAGAAGCGACCTTCAGGCTCCATCTCGCCCTTAAAATCGCAAGAATGAACTCGGCATGGTTCCTGCGATAGTCTCAATTGCGTGTCTCACCAATCCGCGTGTGCGGCTTGGGCGGAGCCCGGATGAGCTCAACATCTGGGTTCCGTTTCTTTTTTACCCAGGTCATGCTGTCCCAAGTGTCTCTTAACCACAAATGAGGATGGTACGGTTCCTGCGATAGTCTCAATTGCGTGTCTCACCAATCCGCGTGTGCGGCTTGGGCGGAGCCCGGATGAGCTCAACATCTGGGTTCCGTTTCTTTTTTGCCCATATCAGGCTGTCCCAAGTGCCTTTTAACCACAAATGAGGATGGTACGGTTCCTGCGATGGTCTCAATTGCGTGTCTCACCAATCCGCGTGTGCGGTTTGGACGGAGCCTGGATGAGCTCAACATCTAGGCTCCGTTTCTTTTTTACCCACGCCCACACCCATGATCAATTCACGACCAACCGCTCACACGGCATTGCTTAAGGCAAAGGCCGCCATGAGGGCGGATTCAGATCCGCTCTTGGCGACCGGCTTTTGGGGAGTAAATAAACGAACAAACCGGCCTTCCTAAGTGAAAGCCGGCGCCGCTTGCCACGGCAGGACCGCTGGAATTATTTCAGGTGGCCCGAGACGAGCTTGGTCATCTCGAACATACTTACCTGCTTCTTGCCATTGAAGACAGCCTGCAAGCTCTCGTCAGCATTGATCAGGGTTCTTTGCTTCTTGTCCTGTAATCCATGCTTGCGGATGTATGCCCAAAGTTTCTTGGTCAGCTCGGTTCGCGGAAGCGGAGTTCCGCCGACAACTTTAGCCAGCAAATCGTCCGGTTGCACCGGCTTCATGAAGGCCGCACTGGGTTTTCTCTTGGATTTGGAAATCTTTGCCATGCCCAAGTTGTGAACCTACCTCGGAAGGATTGCAACAATTATTTTACAATAATCGCTTTTTTTCGGGCACCCCTCGGTTTTGGGAATTTTCCTGGCCGGGACGCCGCAAGGGCGACTTTGCCGCGCAAGGGCCGCGCCGGGATTCAGCCTGCCCGTTCGTGTTTCTTCCACCATAAATCAAACTGATACAACGCCGCCACGACCAGCGAATGCCGTATCCGCCCCGACGCCACCAACTCCGGCACTTGCTCCAGCGGCGCCAATGTGGTGGCGAGGTCTTCGCCTTCGTCCAATTGCACGGGCCGGACGAGGCGGCAATTTCGCACCAGCACGGTGTGACAATGGTTGCTCATGATGGCCGGGTTGGGAAAAACATGGCCCACCAGAATCGGCGCTTCCCCTTCGTATCCGGTTTCCTCCGCCAATTCCCGGCTTCCGGTTGCCTCCGGCGAGGGGTCGTCCGGGTCCGCGACGCCGCCGGGGATTTCCAACTCCACCGTGTTGGAGCCGTGGCGGTATTGTTCGATCAAAACGATTTGCCTTTCTGGCGTCAACGCGACGACGTTGACCCAGTTGGTTGAGTCAAGTATAAAAAAATCGCGCGCCCGCCCCGTCCGCGGCGACTCCTTGCGCTCCTCCCGCACGGAAAAGATTCGATAATCCGCCAGCGGCCGGGAGGAAAGCTGGCGCCAGGGCCGGATCATTTTACGGCGCCGGCTGGATCGTGACGCTTTCCACGCCCATCCGTTTGTTAGGCCGGTCGGGCTGGTGCGTCGGCGTGGTCGCGATCTTCTCCAGCACCTCGTCCCCTTTGATCACTTTGCCAAACGCGGTGTATTTCCCATCCAGAAAGTTGGCGTTGCCGTGGCAGATGAAGAACTGGCTGCCGGCGGAATCGGGGTCATTGGACCGAGCCATGGACAGGACCCCGCGCACGTGCGGGCGGGCGTTAAACTCGGCCTTGATGGTGTAGCCGGGGCCGCCGGTGCCCCAAGCCGATTCCTTGGCGGGGTCTTTGGTCTGCGGGTCGCCACCTTGGATCATAAAACCCTTGATGACGCGATGAAAGCAGGTCCCGTCATAAAATCCCTTGCGGGCCAGCGTCTTGAAGTTTTCCACTGTCTTGGGCGCGACGTCCGGCCAAAACTCCACCACCATTTCGCCTTCGGTGGTTTTGATAGTTGCGATTTCTTTATCTGCCATAGTGTTTTCCTTATTTGACTGAACTGAGTGCGACGATTTTGATGCTGATGAGTTCGACGCGTTTGGTTGGAACGCTCATCTCGCCGCGCGCGCTGCGCTTGACGGGCGTATTTCCAATCTTTTCCAGGACATCATCCCCTTTGATCAAATGGCCGAAGGTGGTGTAGTTCGCCCGGTCAAGCCCGGGTTGTGGCGCGAGGCAGATGTAGAATTGCGAACCCCCCGAATTGGGAGCGCCCGTGTTGGCCATGGCAATGACACCTCGTTCATGTTTATGCTTATTTTTTTCGTCTTGAATGGTGTATTTGGGTCCGCCTGATCCATAGGCCGCCTCATTGTTCAGATCTTTTGTATTCGGATCACCGCCCTGCACCATGAACCCTCTTATGATGCGGTGGAATGCTGTACCGTCATAAAACTTGTCCTTGGCCAGTTTCTTAAAATTCGCAATGGTCGCGGGGGCGGCGTCATCCCAGAACTGCACCACCATATCGCCTTCGGGGGTGGAGATGACGGCGACTTCCGTGTCGTCCGCTTTGGCGGTGGTAGCGGCGGTTGGGTTAGGGGGGTCCGCTGCGAGAGCGGACGTTTGAGCGCAGAAAGCAGCCAGGGCCAGCGCACACAAGGGCAACAAACAGTTTCTCAAGTATTTCATAATCAATTGCATAAGTAGAATTTTGGGTAGTTTACTCGAATATTTTCGCGGCGCAAGAATTCTTGCTCCGCTGAAAATCGGAATTCCGTGAAATGGTTTGACTGGGTTTGACTGGGTTTGACCAAGCTTGACCGGATGCAAACAGGAACAACTCAAAAACAACCCGGAATTAACTGGAATTATCATGGAAATCAACGACTTGCGTGGGAAGAAAGGAAGAAAGCAGAAGGAAGAAGCATACAGAAAGGACAAGGTTGCTGATTTTAATCTCCATCATCGCAATCGGGATTCATGGATGATGCGTTTTTCAGGATTTTTTTATTTTTTGAAGGCGTAATTAGCCGTCATTAGGCGTAACTAACCGTAACTGGCCGTAATCGAGGTCGTTCTCTTGTCGCGCCAAATCCTCGGCCAAGACGGATCGGCCGTTAGCCTTCACTTTTCTGTTTTCGCCTTTCGCCCTTCCCTGCTGGCCACTATCCACTATCCCCTAACCACTCTCCCAGCCGCTAGCCCCTATTTCAAAGAACGGACGCATGCGCGCCGCACATGGCACCATACTATCATGCTTTGATGGGATTTCAAATGGAAAATTCAATTTATTTTTCTCCGCGACCCGCGCCTCTGCGCGCGCATCTTCCTTCCGGCAGGGCTTTCTCGAGACTTAGCCGTGGCATCAGGAGGGGGTGGCCGACAGATCAGACTCGCGCTTTACTCGGACATAAGGCCATCGTTGTTCGCCGCTCGCCTTCCAAACCCGATCCTGGACCCACCGGACCATTCGCTTCACGTTGCCCCACGAAAGATCTGCGTCGGGTGTGGTGTCAGCAAATACGAGATAAACGTAGTATGCTTCCTCGCCGGTGTGGTCGGCGCCGCAGATTACTGAGACCCGGTTGGGCACAGGGAAGCCCTTGTTAGCCAGTATTTCCGGCTGGACGAGCTCTGCAAGAGATTTCGTATCAACGTTGGCCGCAGCCATATCCAGGATGAAACTACCCTTAACCACTGGCGTCGTCAATGCCGTCGGCAGCCAAAAAAAGTCGGGGGAGGCGGTCTTAGACCAAGCTTTCCAAAATGGCGGGGATGCGTTCCAGGCTGCGGTTGAGGCTGGCGCGGGTGATGGATTTTTCAGAGTCGTTCTGATGGCCGAATAAAACCTTCCAACCGGGCGATTCAAGCCAACTCTCAAAAGGCACCTCGGTCTTGTTGCCGCTGTCGCCGATCTTGGTGTGGCGCACCAACAGGTCCGCCACATGAACGGCGGCGGTGACGCCGCTTTGCAGACGCGCCTGCTGGGGAATGTGATGGCATTGCACAATTTCCACGAAAACCTCCGGCAATCGCTGTTTGCGCAGATACATGGCCCCCAATTCCGCGTGGTCCACCCCCAGCACTTCCTTTTCCCATTGCAAAAGGTCGCCGGTCATTTGCGCCCGATTGTTATAAATCTCGGTGAAATGGTCCGGAAAGGCCGAGGCCATGACGATCTTGCCCACGTCATGGATGAGTCCGGCCACGTAATCAATTTCGTCGTCCTGTGATTGCATCAGGTCGGTGATCTCGCGGGTCATCAAGGCCACGGCAATGCAGTGGCGCCAAAATTGCCGCCAGGGAAAACGGCGTCCTTCGGCCAATCGCTGGAAATCTTCAATAATCGGGGTGACCATGGCCAGTTGGCGGATTTGGCGCACGCCGAGATAAAAAACGGCTTCCTCGATGTTCTTGACCGGTTTGGCCATGCCGTAATAGACGGAGTTGACCAGGCGCAGCAGGCGGGCGGTCAGGCTGGGGTCGCGGCGGATGATTTCGGCGATCTGCGAGGTGTAGCGTTGGTCGGCGCCCAATAATTCGCGCAAGGCGCTGTCAATGGAGCTTAAGGAAGGCAGGCAAGCGCAACCGTTCAACCGGGCATCAATGTGCGTGCGTTCCATTCGTCCGCACTTGGCTTGTGGCGGTAAAGTTTCAAGGCTCATTCTATACCTATATCGGCACATTTGGGCGGAGCTAAAGCGAGTTGTGGCCGGAAATCGCGAGCATGGAGACTGCTGGCGTCCGAGCGCATGTTTTTACGCTAAACTTCCCGGCAAAAAAAGCCGATAGGCGTGTCAGAATAAGAGTATTCATGTTTGAACGATTTCGCCATTTTCTCCCTGCGGCGGCATGGCTCTTTTGGGCCGCAACTGCGTGGGCGGACAGGGGCTATTTGCCCGTGGCCGGCCCTCTTCCGTTGCGTTTTCGCGTCCTGCCTCCGCCTGTGAGCGACCAAGCCAGCGCTCCCGCGGCTCCCGCGCCTCCAGCGCCTATTTCCCCTCCGTTGCCGCCAATGCCGTCCGTACCGAAGGAAACAGCGCCTGTCCCTCCCATCCAGCCAGTCACAAACGGGCCGACGCTGGAATACAACGCCAGAGAACCCGTGACAGGCTCCGCGCCCGTCATGGCGCCGGATGGGCTTATTTCCCCCCAGATGTTGATTAAATACTTTACGACTCCAGCCAAGGCTGCCACTCACGCAACGTCCGCGGAGGCGATGGCGCCCGTGGGTTTCACGCCGCCGATGGTGGCGACACCCGGACCAACGCCCCCACCTGCCAACAAAGGCACGAATGCGACCGCGCCCTGACCCAAGAGTGAAAACTTTGTTCCAACTTTTGAGCCTTTTGCTGGCGTCTGCTTTGGCCGCGGCGGCTGAATCCAAGGCGGTGGTGGCGCCGGACGCCGGGAGCATGACCAGTTCCAATCTGTTGCGAAGCGGCGCGGCGACTAACCAGGCGGATGCTGAGCATTATTTCCAGACGCAGTTAGACCTTGCCAGCGGCCAGCGGCACGGGGAATATCCCGCTCTGGCGGCCCAGACGCTGATTGGCATTCTGGAAACCAACGCTCCGGCTGAGTTCAAACGCAGGGCCTTGTTTGAACTGGCGCTGGCCACGCAGGACGACAACGAATTCGTCAAAGCCCAGCAGATTTATGCCCAATACTTGCAACGTTACGCGGGGGACCGCAGCGCCCCGGAGGTCTTGCTCCGGCAGGGCTTGCTCTACCGCCAGATGGGCGTCAACACCCTGGCCATTTCCAAGTTTTACGCCGTCATGTCCACCACCCTGACTCTGCAACTGGACGGCATTGACTACTACAAGAATCTGGTTCTCCAAGCGCAGACTGAAATCGCGGACACGTACTATGGCATGGGACAATTCAATGACTCAGCCGATTTCTACACCCGTCTGCTCAAAGCCGGCAGTTTGTCGCTGAACACGCAGGAGATAGAATACAAGCTGATTCGTTCGCTTTCCTTTCTGACCAACTGCAATGAAACGATCACGCGGTCGCAATCCTTCCTGGCACATTTCCCCGATTGTTCCGAGGTGCCTGAAGTCCGCTTTATCCTGGCCAGCGCGGACCAGGCGTTGGGACACAGTGCGGAGGCCTTGAAACAGGTTCTGTTGCTTTTGCAATCGCAGCAGGAGAGTGCCCGGCGCAATCCGGAACTGTGGGTTTATTGGCAGCGCCGGGCCGGCAACGAAATCGCCAACCAGCTTTACAAGGAGGCCGATTATCTGGGGGCGCTCCAGATTTACCAGAATCTGGCGGCGCTGGACACGGCGCCGTCATGGCAAGCCCCGGCCTGGTATCAAGTCGGCCTGGTTTATGAACAATTGCAGCAATGGCAAAAGGCGACCGACACCTACGACCAGATTCTGGCCCGGCGCAGCGAACTCACCGGCACTAACGCCCCGCCCAGCCTTTCCTCGCTCTGCGAAATGGCCCAATGGCGCAAGGACTACATCGCCTGGATGCAAAAGGCCCGCGCGGCCGACCAGGCCCTCCAACACAGTTACCTTTCCAAACCATCCACCGCCGACACCACCACCGCCAAATGAATACGCCCCAGGAAATAATCGAACAACTCAACGAGCACCTTTGCGTCTGCCAGGAACTCTTGCAGGCCGCCGAAGAGGAGGGACAAACCTTGCGCCGTCCGGGCAAGCCCGCCCTTTTTGAATTTTATCAGCGGAAAAAAGACTTGCTTCCGCGCTTCGATCAGTCACTAGATGGATTGCGGAAGCATCGTGTGAACTGGCAGAGGATGAGCGTGGATGAAAGAGCGCGCTGGCCGGAAGTAGGCATGTTGTTGCGCAAGAACCAGGACCTGACGATGAAGATTATTGTCCTGGACCGCGAGAATGAGCAGGCTTTCCTGCGCCGCGGACTGGTTCCACCGCGGGAACTGCCTTCGGTCAACCGTCAGCGCCCTCATTTCGTGGCCGATCTCTACCGCCGCCAGGGCGTCGCATGATGCGCGCGCATCAATGCCTATTGAGAAAATCATTGTTCTGGAAGACGATCTGATCGTCCGTCGAAACCTTGAGCAGATGTTGCGCCAGCAACGGTACGACGTGGCCTCCGCCGGGACCATCGCCGTGGCCCGCGAATTGCTGGCCAAGGACACGTTCGACCTCCTTTTCCTGGATGTCCGCCTGCCCGACGGCGAAGGCACCGATCTGCTGCGCGAGTTGCAGACGCACCCGGAAAAACCGCTGGTCGTCATGGTCACCGGCTTCGGCTCGGTCGAATCCGCCGTCGAGTGCATGCGCAACGGGGCTTTCGATTACATGCTCAAGCCCTTTTCGTCGGAGCAATTGCAAGTCACGCTCAAGAAGGCGGAGAACTTCAATCAACTGCTCAAAGTCAGCGCCTATTTCAGCAACGCGGAGGAGGACGAAACGGGCTGGGAACTTCAAGGCGTCAGCCCCGCCATGGAGGAATTGCGGCAGTTAATCCGCAAAGTCGCCCGCACCCAGGCCACCGTGCTCATCGCGGGTGAAAGCGGCACCGGCAAGGAACTGGTCGCCCGCGCCCTTTACCGCCAAAGCCCCCGCCACAACGAGCCGTTCATCAAAGTCAATTGCGCCGCCATTCCCGAAAACCTCATCGAAAGCGAATTCTTCGGCCACGAAAAAGGATCGTTTACAGGGGCGCTCAACAAACGCGAGGGCCGGTTCGAGCTGGCCCACAACGGCACCATCCTGTTGGACGAAGTGAGCGAAATCTCCCCGCAAGTGCAGGCCAAACTTTTGCGTGTCCTGCAGGAGCGCGAATTGGAGCGGGTTGGCGGCAACCGGACGATCAAGGTGGATGTCCGCGTTCTGGCCACCACCAACCGGCGCTTGGAAGAAAGCGTCGAGCGCAAGGAATTTCGCCAGGACCTTTACTTCCGCCTGAACGTGGTTCCCATCCATGTCCCGCCCCTGCGCGAGCACAAGGAAGACGTGCCTTTCCTGGCGCGGCAATTCATGCCCCGCTTCGCCCGCAAGCACGGCGTGCGCGTGCGCGGCTTTTCCGACTCATGCATGGCCGCGTTGCAAGCGCACCGCTGGCCGGGCAACGTGCGCGAATTGCAAAACGTCATCGAGCGCGCCGTGATCTTGTGCGGCGACGCCGGCCAGTTGGAACCCGAACACCTTGGCTTTTCCCCGCGGTCCGCCGCGTCCCCGCCGCTGGCCGTCGTCGCGGACAACCCGGCCCCCGCCGCCGGCGCCCCGCCCTCCGCCCCGGCTGCGGATTATTCCCTGGCCGAATTGGAGAAGCGGCACATTCTGGCTGTCATGGAGAAGAATCCCAGCCGCACGCAGGCGGCCAGGGTCCTGGACATCAGCATCCGCACCTTGCGCAACAAACTCAAAGAATACGGGGTCCACAATAAGGATGACGATGGCGGAGACACCACGGAAATCGGGCCGGCGGGGGAGGCTGGGTGAACATGGAACTGTCGTTGCTTGTCCTTTTTCTCGCTATCCCGCGCCATAGATTCTTGCCATTGCGCGCGCGAAATGCTCCGCCTCTTGTTCCGGCGTGAGCTTGCCGGCCATCCGTCGTGCTTCTGCCGCCCAGCGAGTGCCGTTGGTTTCCTCGGGATACTCGATGCTCTTTTTATGGGTTGCTTTTTTTCGCATAATCATAATAACCTATATGCTCCGGTCGTAAAACACAATCATGGCCGAAGGCCACTACAGTTTGAGATGCCTGGTTCTCCAGGCGACCCACCCGCCGGCATGGCCCGCCGCATTTTTCGCGTTTCAGCAAATATGCGGCAGACTGGACGACTTTGCCCAAGCCCGAGGTTCAAGAAGCGCCGCTGACGGTAAGCGTTCGAGCTGATATTGACCGGGAGATGCACTGTTTGTTGGAGGCGTTGCTTTGAGATCGCCGGCGTGGAAATAAAAAAGCGGCTTTCCCTCTGACTGATTTGCGTGTAGCTTTTGAGTATGAGCATTGATCAGATTGCTTCCGAAGCGTTGCGCCTCCCGGCGAAGGAAAGGGCGCTCTTGGCCGGCTCTCTTTGGGAAAGCCTCGAAGACCCATCCGCAACCGCCGCGCCAATGGATGACGCCGCAGTCATGGCTCTGGCGAGGGATCGAGATCAGCAGATGGAAGAAGGACAAGTCCAAGCCGTTCCTCATGAGGAGATGATGGCCAGACTTCGGCGATGATCGTAGAATTTCCGACAACCCCAGCCAGACCGGGTCCGCATTACAATTGTCAAACATGAGCGCCGACACCCGGCCTATGGGCGCGACCGCACATAGATGGAATTGCAGGGTGTCGCGGACATGATAAAGTAAATCCATGTCGGATTCGATTCAAATTGACCGGATGACGCTGGCAGAGAAACTACGTACTATGGAAATGCTTTGGGATGAACTTTGCCGAAGAGAGGCGGATGTGCCGGTTCCGTCCTGGCAGAAAGAGATTTTGGATGAACGCGAACGCTTGGTTGAGCAAGGTTATGCGAAAGTCACTAGAACTTATAGTCTAGCCCTGCAAAGACTCCCCTTCGCTCCCCATAGTAAGGGGCCGTCGTCCCAATGCCGGCCCCGTGATGGTACACGTATATTTCGTCAAAGATGTTAATTACGTCGCAGCGAAGGGTCAGCGTTTGGAGTTTCCCAACCTGAAAATCATGTTTGATGCCACAACTCACCGGGCAATGCGCGGGAACTTTATCCAAATCGGCGAACCCATCGTAAAAGCCGCTGCCGTAAATCGCGTCCATATGGAGGGTCGTATGCCGGAAGGTATAGGCAGCGCCGGTAGAAAGAGTCATCGTCTGGTCGTGATTCACATGAACATAATGTTGGGCGGTATAATCCAGCTCATCTTGTCCAAAAAGAATTTGGCTTGAATTGATATCGGTCGCCATGGCCCGACTCAACCCTAAATTGGCAAAGGTGCTAAATCCATCCCTGGAATAACTCGACGTCAATTCGGCGCCGGCGTAGTAGCCGCGCGCATAGCTAAAAGGCACGTAGATTTCAGAATTCCCAACTTGGGATTCGTCGGCAAAGTTTCTGACCGATTTGTAGTAGCCTTCCAGCCCAACCTTCCAATCCTTATTCACCTGATGTGTAACGCCGGTATCATAATAATTCGACCGCTCCGCTTTCGGCTTATCATCGGTTGTCACCGGTGTAGAGGCCGTGGTATTCAAATATTTTTCAACACTTGAAGGAGGAAGATACTCCAATTGAGCAGGAACAAAAAATCGAGAATACCCCGCGAAAAGGGCCGTCGCCGGAGTCGCTTGATAAACAAGATTTACCCTCGGACTGACCTGATTTTCGTTAACAAATTCGTCCACCTGGTCAAAGCGAAAACCATAGTTGACCGTCAATCGGTCGGCCGGTTGCCATTGATCCTCCAAATAAAACCCGTAGAGATAGCCCTCCTTGTATTGCCCGTCTTCGATGGTTATGGGAATATCCGAGAGCACATTCCCTGAAGAATCGGTCTGAAAAGCCGTTGTGGTGCTCGCTGCCGATTCAATCTGGCTTGTGAGGTAGGCGCCCCCTTTGAGAAGGTGATGCTCGTTGATTTGATAACTCATATCGGTCGTCCACGTGTTTTCAATAAGACTTCTGTTTTGTTCACTCGCCAAACCATTGATCATAAGATCGCCCATCCAATCGGGGCGATACCAAGTCTGGGCATAACTGCTAATGAGCGACAATTGAATGTTAAAATCACCCGTCTCCTTTTTGTAGGAAAGGATCCCGTAGTGATACTGCTCGTTCTGAGTCTCATTGAGGTCAGCCGAATTAAAGTAGGACCTGTTCGGCAGCGTGTAGGCCACAGGGATTCCTGGGGTATCTGGAATCTGAAAATTGCCATAGGACCCATTCAACATAAAGATTAACTGACTGCTTTTATCCAAATGATCGCAGAGATAGAGAAAACCTTTGAATTGGTCGGTATGATCGTGAATCGGATACGAACTGCTGGTGGGGTTTTCAATTCCGATATCGTTGCCGTCATAGCTTCCCTGGAAGAAATAGTCAATGTTATTGGAAACTCCGCCATACGAGAGATTCGCTCGCACAGTGTTATAGCTTCCGCCATAGATCGAGGCATCTCCGCCCTCCAACTCCGAACCCTGCTTGGTTGTAATATCGAAAATCCCCCCCGTGTTGAGGCCGTATTGGGCGGGTAAGGCTCCATCCAATAACGACACACTGCTGATAAAACGGGTGTCAAATTTTTGCCCAAAGATCGAATTCACGATACCGAGGGGAATTCGTATTCCGTTAAGCAGGTACGAGGTATCGGTGTCCTCTCCGCGGACATGCCAACTGCCGTAGGCATCCTGACTGACGCCTGGAGATCTTTCGACCACTTCGGCAAAGGTTGTATCCGCACCCTGAGGCATGTTTTGAATCTGGGCGGTGTCAATCGTGTAAACTCGTATGCCCAGACTTGGCTCAATCGTTGATTGTCCGACAGGGGAGGACTGCGCCGTGACGACAACGGAGGGTATTAAAATCGGGGCTGAATTCGTTGGTGCGCTTGCCGTCGGTGTCGTGATAGTGCCGTTGGTTGGATTGATTGGGGCCAACGTGGAGTTGGTCGGGCCGCCGCTCACCGTCTGCGTCTGGCCCCGGGCCAGCGAGACGGAGAACAGCAACAATCCAGTCAAAACCAAAACGGAAACCCGCCTTCCGCAAAAACAGATTGCAGACGGCATCCTTCCTGGATACGAAAGCGATTGAAATGATTCAATCCACAAACACCAATTCATTGGACATCAGGAGCACTTGCGCGTACTTCTGCCACGCATCGAGGCTCGGATGCATGGCGTGGGCGGCGTCGGCAAAATCGCTCGACGCCTTCCATTCCATGCGCTCGCCCGGCGCGGATTTCCCGTCGGCGAGGAATCGGATCGTCGGGGACCAGGTGAAGGAATCGAAGGATTCGTCTCCGACGCAGTCCGTGACGAAATCAATTGTGTCGCCCCGCCGCACATTGACGCGTTCAAGATGAGTGTCCTTCTTGTTGTTATGCGCCAGCCATTGGCCCAGCAATCCGAGCTGGCTGGAGACAACGCGTCCGCGCACTCCGTCGCCCCGCTCTTCCGGATGGGCCAGCGTGGCGGTGATGGTGATGATTCCGTCGCGGGGCGCAATCCATCGCCGGATGGCGGCATGTTCCTGATCGTTGCCCGGATGGCCGCCGGCGTCGTTAAGCGTCACCCAGCCCAATTTGGGATCCGGCAGCGCAGGTCCGCCCTGAAACGCGTGGCCGCTGAAAAAAGGAAGGGTGTGAAAGGCTCTGACACGAGACGAGCCTTCATCAAACGCGCCGTAACCGAAGAGCCAATTCGTCGCCCCAGCGACCGCGAACGCAGCCGCCGGCGTGTGGACAAATTGGCCGGCCCATTCGATTTCCTCGCGGCTTGGATCACGTTGGAAAGCCAATTGATAAAGCAAACCGAGCCGCAGTTGATCGGTGAAGGCGGAATTGAAATCCGGCCGGTCCACCAGGCTTTTGGCCTGCTGGACGACAAAAGGGCTGTTCATGAAAAACAAAGCTTGTTGAGGCACAGTGGTGTAAAAACGCCGCGGGCTGCTGGTGTCCGGACTGGCAAAGTCGAAGGCGCGGAATAGATCGGGCAGGTTCTGCCGGTCCACGAAGCCATAGACCGTGCGGCGGGTGGAATCGGGAGCCGTAATATCCACCGCGTGTCCGCCCGGGGTCAGGTCCAGTTTGCCGGAAACCGCCAGGAGCGTGTCGCGCATCGCTTCGAAATCGAGCCGTTGACGTTTCATCCGCCACAGCAGCAGGTTGTTTGGATCCACTTTGGCGCAGGCGTCGTTGTTCTCGCTGCCTTGCTGATACGCGCCCGAGAGCATGATCAGGCGGTGGAGATCCTTGATGGACCAACCGCCATCCATGAAGCGCGCCGCCAGATAATCCAGCAATTCGGGATGGGTGGGCGGCTCGGAGCGCAATCCAAAATCACTCGGCGTCGCCACCAGCGCGCTGCCGAAGTGGTGCAGCCAGACGCGATTGACAAGGACTCGGGCGGTGAGCGGATTGTTGCGGCTGGCGACGGCTTGGGCCAATTCGAGGCGCCCGCTGCCCTTTTGAAAAGGCTTGCGGTCGGGGCCGCTCAGAACTTCCAGGAATTCGCGCGGAGCTTCCGGTCCTTGATTATCGCTGTTGCCGCGAATGAAAATATGCGTGTCGTGGGGGTCGGGCCGGTCCACCAAGGCCATGGCGCGGGGTGGCGCGCCGGGGGAAGAGGCGTCGAGTTCTTCAATTTGGCGCTGCAATCTGCGCAGCTTTTGCCCTGTGGGAACATCATACAAACGGTCAAACTCGGCGCGCGGCAGGCTTGCGGGCGCGTCGGCCGCGTAAAGAATCTGCCGCACCGCTTCCTGCGGGGCCTCCGGCAAGACCGTGACCGCCGGCCAATTCGCAGCCGTCAAATCTTCCTGCCAGCTTTTCTCAATTTCCGTGAAAACCTTGCCGTATCGTTCCGCCACGTCCTTCATCGAAGTTGGCGGTTCACCTGCGAAGGCCTTTGCGACCAGTGGATTAACGGGAAGAGCCGCGTCCTGATTGGCGCTGAATCTGGCCGCGAGTGCCCTGGCCCGGTTCGTAAAATCATTTCCCGCCAACGCGGCAAAAGCGAACCACGGCGCGAAAATGGCCTGCTGAGTTTTGCGCCAGCGGTCCAGACCGGACATCCAGCGCCGCAACATATCCGGGTCCAATTTGTGGGCGTGGGCCACAGCGTCCGCGTCCGGCTTGCCGGCGGGGCGTTGCGCCTCGTATGCGGCCAGAAGGTAATCGCCGGACTGGCTGCGCAATTGGGCGGACATGGCGCGTTCCGATTCCTGGCGGAATTCGTCGCGTTCCACCACGCGCTTTTTGTGCTCGGCCAGATATTCCTCCCGCGCCTTCTGCGGCGCTTCGATCCCCAGCAATGGTTCCTGGTCTGGTTCCATCGAACTGGCAAAGACGCCGTACAAGGAGTAATAATCCCGCGAGGGAATCGGGTCAAACTTGTGGTCGTGGCAACGGGCGCAAGCGACGGTCAGCCCCATCATCCCCCGGCAAACCACATCAATCCGATCATCAATGATGTCGTGGATATTGTTGACAAAGCGCCGCCCGAGCGTCAGATAACCCAGGGCGGCCAGCGAGCGCCGGTCGCCGGTGTCCGGCAGCAAATCCGCGGCGATCTGCTGTTTGATGAATTGGTCGTAAGGCAGGTCCTCGTTGAAGGCGCGGATGACATAATCGCGATAGGTGTAGGCGTAAGGATAGTGGCGGTCCTCCTCGAACACGTAACCCTTGGTGTCCGCGTAACGGGCCACGTCCAGCCAATGCCGGCCCCAGCGCTCGCCGTAGCGCGGCGAGGCCAGCAACCGGTCCACCACCTTGGCGAAGGCCTCGGGTGACTTGTCGGCCTCAAAGGCTTCGACTTCCCCGGGCGTTGGCGGCAAGCCGATGAGATCGAAGGTGGCGCGGCGGATCAGGGTGCGTTTGTCCGCCATGGGCGAAGGCGATAACTTGGCCGCTTCCAACCGGGCGAGAATGAAATTGTCCACCGGCGTGCGCACGAACCGTTTGTTGTTGACGGCCGGGACTTTGGGTTCCCGGATCGGTTGAAAGGCCCAGTGGGAACGGGCTTTGTCCCGGATGGTTTCAACCTTCGCCACGCCGGTTTGCGGGGCGCGCGGGTCCGGCGCGCCCATTTTCACCCATGCTTCGAGATTGGCGATTTGCGCGGCGGCGAGCTTTTTGTTTTTGGGCGGCATCCGCAGATTATCGTTGGTGTAGCGGACCGCTTTGATCAAAAGGCTCTGTTCAGGGTCGCCGGGTTCGATCACGGGGCCGGTATCGCCTCCTTTAAGCAGACTCTGGCGGGTGTCCAGGAGCAGGCCGCCCTTAACTTTGGCGCTTTGCCGGCTGTGACACGGGTAGCAACTGTCCACGAGGATGGGGCGGATCTTGCTTTCGAAAAACTCCAGGCCCGCAGGATCATCGGCGGCCGTCGCGGTTTTTACCAACACCCCGAGCACGAGCGCGAGGCCAAAGGCTTGGCGAAACCGAAAGCGGACGCATCCCAGTTTTTCTGCAGCTTGCATTTCTCCCTCTCCTCCACAGACTTGTGGAGGAGAGGGTTGGGGAGAGGAGGGATTCCCCTCTCCCTGGCCCTCTCCCCGCTGGCGCGGGGCGAGGGGATGCAAAAAATATCCCGCCGGCTCAACCACCCGCGCCTTCACGCGATCAACTCCCGCACGACGCGGCCATAGACATCGGTGAGACGGAAATCGCGCCCGGAATGACGGAAGGTGAGCTTCTCGTGATCGAATCCGAGGAGCCGCAGAATCGTGGCGTGCAAATCATGGACATGCACTTTGTTCTCCATGGCGGCGAAGCCGAATTCATCCGTCGCGCCGTGGACGTAGCCGCCGCGTGCGCCGCCGCCGGCCAGCCACATGCTGAAGCCGTGATGATTATGGTCGCGTCCGTTGACTTTGCCCGCATTGGCGCCGGGCTTGGCCAGTTCGACCGTCGGGGTGCGTCCAAATTCGCCGCCCCAAATGACCAGGGTGTCCTCCAGCATTCCGCGCTGCTTCAAATCCTTGAGCAGAGCGCCGATGGCCTGATCGGATTCGCGGCCAAGTTTGCCATGGTTGAGCTGGATATCGTCATGGCTGTCCCACGGCTGGCCATCCCCGTGCCACACTTGCACGAATCGCACGCCGCGTTCGACCAGGCGGCGGGTAATCAGGAGTTGCCGCGCTTGCGTGCCGCCGCCATACATTTTCCGGATGTGCTCAGGCTCGCGGCTGATGTCAAAAGCATCGCTGGCATCCATCTGCATCCGCGAGGCCAGCTCGAAGGATTGGATGCGCGCTTCCAACTGGGCGTCGTCCCGCCGTTTGGCCTGATACCGCTCGTTGAGTTTTTGCAACAGGTCCAGTTGCGCGCGCTGTTCGGGCAAGGCGACGTAATCGCTTTTGATGTTCTGGATCAAGTCCTCGATCTTGGTGTGGGCGGTGTCAATATAGGTGCCCTGATAAGCTCCCGGCAGGAAACCCGCCTGCCAGTTTTGCGATTCCTGGATCGGATAACCGCCCGGACACATGGCAATGAACCCCGGCAGATTCTGGTTGTCCGAACCGAGTCCGTATGTGACCCAGGAGCCCATGCTGGGCCGGATCGAGCGCGCGTCCCCGCAATTCATCAGCATCAGGGAAGGCTCGTGATTGGGAACATCCGCCGTCATGGAGCGAATGACGCATATATCGTCAATGTTCTCCGCGACATGGGAAAACAACTCGCTGACTTCGATGCCGCTCTGGCCGTATTTCTTGAATTTGAAAGGGGAGGGGAATGCCGCGCCCGTTTTGCGTTCCGTGGGCAAATTCTCCATCGGCAACAGTTTGCCGGCATACTTTTCCAGCGACGGCTTGGGATCAAAGGAATCCACGTGGGACGGGCCGCCATTGGCAAAAATATGTATGACACGCTTGGCCTTGCCCGGAAATAGCGGCGCCTTGGGCAGGAGCGGGGAAACGTAGCTTTCAGCGCGCGCGGTCTCCACGCACCCAAGGCCGGAAAGAAGGTTGGCCAAGCCAATCGCGCCCATGCCCATGCCGCAACGGTGCAGAAAGTCGCGGCGGGTCAACGCGAGGTGCTCTGGATTGGGCGCATGGTGGTTCATACAAACAAGGTTTTGACGAATGCGGGGGCGAAGGAATTCAAACTGCCTCCCCTGCGTAACCAGTTTCCATACTCTCTAACGATGTCAGGTTTCATCACGATGATAGGGTCAGGCTTTTCAAACACGCATCGCTCCGATGGCGGGATCGGTTTTGCTCGGAGCGCCGGTTTCCACGTGGCCTGCGAAGCGTCTCAGAAACGCGGGATCGTCCTTTACAGTAACCGTCAGGTCATACCAATGATCCGAAGGGGCCAGCCGCCAAATGTCGGCCTGACTCGCGCCGGGAGCAATCGCAAGTGTGCGGCGCCGGCTTTCTCCGGCTGCAATCGGATAAGCGTCGTCCTGCGCCACTTCAAACACTCGCGCGGCGTCCCCGGTGTTCCGAATAGTCAAAACGATTTTGCCGTTTGGCGCGTCATAAGCCAGGCGCGCTTCAGCGTCACTCCCTGTGTTCGGGGAGGGTGAATGGCCTCGGAATTGGCGGAAGAAACCGTTCGGGCCGTGAAGGCTTAGATCGTAATCGCCGGCGATCACTCCATTGTGCCACTGGCAGGTCGAATGGCTCTTTCCGCTTTCGATGGTGTAGCGCCAGGGACCCTGCCGATCGGTGTTGTCACAGACCTGAAAGGCCGCGCCGGCGGCGCCGGTATTGACAAGATCAATCCAGAATTTGCCTTCCGCTAATCGGCCATGGGCGTGGAGTTCGTAGGGCAGGGGGCGGGCCAGACGCTGTGGTCCTTCTTGCGCGGTGGGCAACTGCTCCTTTGGAATTTTCAGGCTTGGAGAATGGCGGGATTTCGCCACTCGCTGGAGGTAATCCGCCGTGCTGGGCAGGGAAAGTTTCGTCCAATCCCGGTTGGGTGTTTGAAAATCAAAGGCGGAGGTAAGATCGCCACAAACAGCCCGGCGCCAGTCGCTAATGTTTTCTTCTCGTATCCCAAAACGTTTTTCAAGGAAACGCAAAGGGGAGGTATGGTCAAAAACTTCCGAACACACCCAGCCTCCGCGGGACCAGGGCGAAACAATGATACCGGGCACCCTCATGCCAAGTCCGACCGGATGAAGCCCCTGATTCGCTGCTTTTTGGCCGGCATAATTCTTGCCTTCTCCGGCCGTGGACGCGGTGCTGTGGCCTTGAGATGGATCGAAAGGCGGCAGTGGCGGGGGCAAATGGTCGAAGAATCCGCCCGTTTCGTCGTAATTGATGATAAAAACGGTTTTCGCGAACACTTCCGGATAGTCCACGAGCGCTTCAATCAATCGGGCGCAAACATTTTCCCCCTTGGCGGGTTCGTATTGTGGATGTTCGGAAAGATCGGCGGCAGTGACAATCCATGAGACCTGGGGCAAATTCCCGGAAGCGAGGTCCTTCCGAAAGGCGGCCACGAGAGGCTGGCCGTCGGAACGGGTCCGTTTGGCCGGGTCGGTCTCGTGCTCGGTAACCCAGGAGCGGCCGCGGCGGTAGAGCGGCGAATCTTTGCTGGCCACCGGGCGAAAGGGCTTGAAAACGGAAAGGAGGTTGTCCTGGAAGTTGTCGTATTCCTGATAGACTTTCCAACTAATCCCCTTGGCTTCCAGGCGTTCCGGGTAGGTTGTCCATGTCAACGGCCCGCGCGGCAAGGGCTGATCGGTGGCCATGTCGGAGGTGGGCGTTTCATGCTCGCCGTAGTTATCCATCTCCGGATCGCCGCCCACCGTTCCCCCGCCATTGCAGCCAGTCCAAAGATGCATGCGATTCGGATACGTTTGGGTCAGCGTGGAGCAATGCAGATGATCGCAAATGGTGAACGAACTGGCCAACGCGTAGTAAAACGGCAGATCCTTTTCCGTATAGTAAGACATGCGTTGATGAAGTTGGCGCGTGTGGCCCCATTGGTCGAACTTGCCGCCATTCAAAATTGTCAAACTGGCCTGGTGGCCCTGGTCCGATCCATCCACGCGAAAGGCATTGGTCACAGTGGAATTCCCGTGAAAAGGCATTACATAACCTGACGGATGCTCGTGGCTGGGCTGCCGCCAGACTGACGCTCCGCCAGGCAACCGAATGGGGCGCGGGTCGCCAAAACCCCGCACACCGTTGAGGGCGCCGAAATAGTGATCAAAGGAGCGGTTTTCCTGCATGAAAATGACGACATGCTCGACATCCATGATCGTGCCCGTGGCGTTATTCGCCGGAATGCTCAACGCCCTGCAAATGGTTGCGGGGATGATCGAGAGGGCGGAAGTGGCGCCGAGCGCCCCCGCGGTCAGTTTCAGAAAGCTGCGCCTGTGAATACGCCGATGAGGTGTTTGCTTTTTCACAGCAACCTATTCACCTCCTCGGTCGTCGTTGCCTCTCCGACGAAGACGAGTCGTCGGTTCCGACGCACTAATTTGGGGCTGACGCTTGGCGCCTGCTTCGTTCGCTTCAAAACCACGACATCCGGGCTTTGCTGTTCGATTTCCAGCACATCGCCGGGTTTAAATGGAGTCACCGCGCGATGCATTTGATCAACCGTTGTTGTCATCAAGGGATTATCACACGACGAGCCTAGTCCTGCAAGCACCGTGAGGCCGTGTGCGCGAAGCGGCTGCCTGACCCGAACGCCCGCACCGGCTACGTGACAATAAAACGCGCTACTTGAGGATAACGGCGCAGACAATACTCGATGCATTTCCGCGCTTCGTCTTCCCGACCTAAGTTGCCCGCCACCGTTGCGTCCGCCCGGCAGTTTCCGCCATTGTCCAATTCGGGCGGAAGGCATAGGCTCGCGTTTGGTATGAAGCGATTATTCTTCCGAGGAGCGCCGGGTTTAATGCTAGCGGGCTGGCTCGCGAGCGCGCTTCCGGGCCTGGCGCAAGACGGTTGGCGCGCGCTGGTCTCGCCGGACAATTCGCTGTCCTTCTTTTTTCTGCGAGGGGATGAGCGCGTGTTCACGACCGCCCTTGGCGGATGGGGTCCCAACTGGGGCTGGAGGGATTTCCGATCGAACGAGAAAGCAAGCGGTGATGAATTGGCGCTGACGGTTCCGTTTGAAGTCAACAAGACCGCGGGACAGGTCGTCATGGTCCAACAGCGCGTGTGGAAGAGCGGCGATAACGAGATTTCCTTTAACTATAAGCTCTCGGCCGATAAGGATGTCCCGCTGACCATGCTGATGGCCGGAATCGTCTTTGAGGAGAAGTTTCAGGATGGCGACATCCTTTTCAAGCACAGCGATGGGACCGAGGGCAAAATTCCGTTGAGCATCGGCGGCCCCGGGGCGCAACCCGAGACGGGAACGCTGGTCTTCCGTTCAAAAACGATTGGCGATTTCACCGCGACGATCAACCCACCGCTGCCGGTGGCCTATCACGGAGGTCTGCGCATCCAACTGGCGGCGGATCTGTTCAAGGCCGGGAGGAAATCCGTCACCATCACCTTTCACACCCCCGGCGCAGTCAAGTTGCTGGTCAAGCAAGCGGATCTTGACCATTTTTCCATGGTGCTGCCGGGGGAGGACTGGTTTCCGGTGACCGCCTCCCACGATGTGAAGCCCAGTGTGATTGGTTTTGAAGAGTGGCTGGACAAACCGGCGGGCAGGCATGGCGGCGTGCGGATGGTGGGCGATCACTTCGAGTTCGCGGACAAAACCCGCGTGAAATTCTGGGGCAACAACCTTGCGAATCAGCAGTGCGCGCCGGAAAAGCAGCAGGCGGAATACACCGCCGCGCGCTTCGCCAAGTTTGGGGTCAATGCCGTCCGTCTGCACAAATTCACCGGCGCCGGCTGGGAGGGCATCGGCGACGAAAACGACGCCACCGTCATGACCCCGGCGGGCTTGGACCGCCTGGATTACTTTGCCCATCAACTGGCCAAAAACGGCGTTTATTATGGCTGGTCTCATACTTATCATTTCCGTCCGAAGCCAGGCAACAAGGATCGCCTGCTGGCTTATGATGAAATCAAGAACATCGAAGGCGGCGACACCTACGGGCTTATCAACTGGGCCGAGGATTGCCAGGATCTGCTGATCGAGACGGTGGTGAATCTTCTCAAGCATAAGAACCCCTACACGGGAAAAACCTACGCGGAGGACCCGGCGCTGGCCTATATCGAATTGCAGAACGAAGACGACATCTTTTTCTACACGACGGCTGGCGCGTACGAAAAGTATCCGACTTACAGAAAGAACCTGATGGAACGCTACGCCCGTTGGCTGCGGGAGAAATACAAGGATCAGGCCGGACTCAAAGCGGCCTGGGGCGATGCGTTGAAGGCGGAGGAGACACTGGCGGCGAAGAACATTGCCATGCAAGCGAATCCCTGGGAAATGGGCGAGGGCCTGCAAAATAAAACAGGCGGCCTTCGGCAGCGCCTGCTGGATAATGCCGCCTTCTTCCACGCCGTGCAGAACGCCTATTACTCGAAGTTCGTGAAGGCGATCCGTGCGACCGGCTACCAGGGACCCCTGTGCGGTTCCCCCTGGCAGGCGGCGGGTGGGCTGCCGCATTTCTACAACTTGAAGTCCGACTACATGGTGGGTTACATTGACCGCCACAACTACTTCGGCGAGAAACTTAACGATTCGATGCTCGGCCACCCGGGCAGCGGAGATTTCTCCTCCGGCCTGCAGCAGGTGGCGGACCGGCCCTTCGGGATGTCCGAATGGATTCACGTCTATCCCTCGCTCTACAGCGCGGAGGGTCCGGCGATCTTCGCCGTTTATGGCATGGGCTTGCAGGGCTGGGACGCCTCCTATGAGTTCCAGTCCAGCCAGATCGCGAATAGTTTCAGCGACCTCGTTGGGAATCTGCCATGGGGCGTGTGGAACGTGGATGTGCCCTCGCAGATCGGGCAATATCCGGCGCTCGCGCGCATGATCATGCGCGGCGACGTGAAGGAAGGCGAGGTCATCGGCGTGCGCAACGTCAGCCCGCGGAATCTGGCGGAGGGAAGATTTGATTTTTCCGACCGGGTCGTGCAGCAGGGCGACGTAAAAAGCTTCACTGGCGACACCCCGGAGACAGCTCTGGCCGCCGGTCGGTTGCTGGTGAAATTCACCGACAAGGACGAGCCGTCCATTTTCCCGGACATGGCGAAATACGATCAGAACAGGATGATCGCATCAACGACCAAACAGTTGATGTGGGATTACACGGATAAGGGGTATTTCACATTGAACTCCGCGGGGACGAAGGCCGTGGTGGGTTTCGCCCAGGACAAGGACCTTCGGCTGGGCAACTATAACTTCACTGTGCGCTGCCCCTACGCTTCCATCTTCCTGACCAGCCTGGAAAAGGGAAAGGATCTGTCGCAAACCAAGACCGCGCTGCTCACGGCCGTGGCGCGCAACAGCAACAGCGGCTACAAGATCTTGATCGTGGACAACCGCATGCTCGATAACGGCAAGGCTCCCATCCTGCTCGAACCCGTGCAGGCCGGCATCACCAGCGGCCGCGCCATTGCCGCGGTGAACATCCTTGACCTGGACGGTCAACGCACGGGCAGAACGCTGCCGATTAAGGAGAACAGCTTCGAAATCAACAGCGCCAGTGAAAAGACGATCTACTACGAAGTGGTCTTCAAATAGAGCGCTCTGCTGCCACAGGGTGTATTGAAAACTGGCAAACTCGGCTGGGGTGAACACCCCATAGCGGCCATGCTGTTCCACGGCATATCCTCTAAAGTATGAAACGGGCTTCCACCGTCCTGGCGTGGGTGAGCTTCGCGGCTGCGCTCAACTTCCCCATCCGGCCCATGATCTCCTGAAGTGTCGCTATGGTTAATCTGGTTGCTCCACCCCCTGTTGTTCCCGCCGCCGTTCATGCTCCAGCCAACGAGTCAACAGACGGCCTCACCAGCGAAGAAGCCCGGCGCAAGTTGGACCTGGTCGGTCCGAATTCCATGCCCGATACTTCATCGCATCCAGCTCGGCGAGCCGTGGAGAAGTTGTGGGCGCCGATCCCTTGGATGTTGGAAGCGGCGATCGTGCTGGAGGTGGCGCTCGGCAAGTACGTTGAGGCCGGGATCATCGCCGTGCTCCTTGTGTTCAACGCCGCGCTTGGTTTCTTTCAGGAGGCGCGTGCTCAAGCCACGCTGGCGGCTCTGAAAAAGCGGCTGGCCATGACCGCTTCGGTCCGCCGCGACGGCGGGTGGAAAAGCCTGCCGGCTTCCGAATTAGTGCCGGGTGACATCGTGAAGCTATCCCTGGGCGGCGTCGTGGCCGCAGACGTTCAGTTGACTGATGGCAACGTCCTGCTTGATCAATCCATGCTCACCGGTGAGTCAATCGGCGCCGAAGCGGGTCCGGGATTCCAAACCTTTGCCGGGGCGCTCGTGCGCCGCGGCGAGGCGGTCGCCAGGGTTACGGCGACGGGACCCCGCACCAAGTTCGGTCGCACCGCCGAGTTGATTCGCACCGCCCATGTTGTCAGTTCACAACAAAAGGCCGTGTTGCGCGTGGTGCGCAATCTCGCCATGTTCAACGGCACTCTGATCGTCATTTTGGTGGCGTATGCCCTTGCCCGCGCGATGCCGGCGAGCGAGATCATCCCGTTAGTTTTAACAGCCGTGTTGGCGTCAATCCCGGTGGCGCTGCCTGCGACGTTCACACTGGCGAGTGCTCTTGGGGCGCGGGCCTTGGCGCGCCAGGGCGTCCTGCCCACGCGGCTCTCGGCCGTGGACGAAGCGGCGTCCATAGATGTGTTGTGCGCGGACAAAACCGGGACGCTCACGCGCAACCAGCTTACGGTCACGGTGGTCCAGCCGATGCCAGGATCTGACGAGGCGCATGTCTTGACGATGGCGGCGCTGGCCAGCTCCGACGGTGGAGAGGACCCTGTGGACGGGGCCATTCGTTCCGCCGCCTCAAAGAACGTCGCGGCGAATGCGCCCAAACTCACTCGCTTCGTGCCCTTCGATCCCGCCACCAAGATGTCCGAGGCGACAGCGGCAGATCCGAGCCAGGGAACCTTGCGCATTATCAAGGGAGCCTTCTCCGTCGTCAGCGTACTCGCGGCCCCATCCCCTACGGCGTCCGCAGCGGCCAACGAACTGGAGGCGAAAGGTTTTCGAGTGCTGGCGGTCGTGGCGGGACCGCCTGCTGCGATGCAACTCCTAGGGTTGATCGCCCTCAGCGATCCGGCCCGCGAAGATTCCGCCGCCTTGGTCACGGAACTAAAAACACTCGGCGTCCGTACAGTGATGGTGACCGGCGACGCCCCTGCCACGGCGGCGATTGTCGCCCATGCCGTCGGTCTGGATGGAGTGCTCTGCCCACCCGGTCCAATCCCGAGCGAAGTTCGACCTGAGAATTTCGCCATCTTTGCCGGCGTCCTGCCTGAGGACAAATTCAAACTGGTGAAAGCGTTCCAGCAAGCCGGTCATATCGTCGGCATGTGCGGCGACGGCGCCAACGACGCTCCCGCCCTGCGCCAGGCACAGATGGGAATCGCCGTGTCAACCGCGACCGATGTCGCCAAGTCCGCCGCCGGGGTAGTGCTGACCGACCCGGGACTGGCCGGCATTGTCGCCGCAGTCAAAGAAGGGCGCCTGACGTTCCAGCGAATCCTGACCTACACGCTGAACTCCGTGACTAAAAAAATCGTGCAGGTGCTGTTGTTGGGCGTCGGGCTTGTTATGACCGGACATGCGATTCTCACACCCATGCTGATGATCATCGTGATGATGGCGGGTGACTTTCTGGGCATGTCGCTGACCACCGACAATGTGCGGCCCTCGTTGCTGCCCAATAGTTGGCGCATCGGCAGCCTGACGATGGCGGGCATTTTTATGGGCGTTTTTGAACTCATGTTTTGCGTCGGTGCTCTCAGCTTCGGGCATTTCCGCCTGGGGTTAGGCATCGCAACCTTGCAGACCCTGACGTTTGTCGCCCTGGTGTGCGGGAGCCAAGCCACCTTGTACGCTGTGCGCGCTCGCAAGCGAATTTGGTCATCCCCCCATCCCAGCCGATGGCTCGTCTTATCGTCCATCGCCGATGTGGTGATCGCCTTGGCGCTGGCCGGATGCGGCTGGCTTATGGCGCCTCTTCCGATCTGGTTATTGGGCGGCGTGCTGGCCGGCGCCATCGCCTTCGCCTTCGTTCTGGATTTGGTGAAGGTTCCTGTATTTGCCAGGTTAAACATCACCTAAGGATTTAACCCAGTCTTTTGGCGTCCGCCAGATCTTGCGGGCGTCCAGTAGCCAGCTTGTTTCGCACCAGCAAGTCCTTGCTGATCACCCAAACCGGCAAACTTTGCCTTACCAACTTGTAATGTTCGGGAAAGGGTCCTGTCATCCGGGTGTTGCAAGTTATGGCCAGTTGATAACAACGGAAACAGAACTTGTAACAGATTATGAAATTAAATTGCTTATCTCAAAGAATGACCGCCCTGCTCATGGGCGGTTCACTCGTGGCCGCCACTTGCGCCGTGGTCCTCACGGTCCATGCCGGCGACCAGGTCTCGAAGGCCAAAACCATTGGCCTTGTCGTTGATAATCGGCCGCTGGACCATGATGTCAAACTGGCCACCAGCTTCGCCCCGATCGTCAATAAAGTTGTCCCCAGTGTCGTCAAAGTCGAGGTCACCATTCCCGGCAAGGAAACCGAAGCTGACATGCCGGTGGACCCCTTCTTGCGCCAATTCTTCGGCAATCAATTCGGCGGCGGACACCAGAGGTTGGTGACCCCGCCTGAGCACGGCGTCGGCTCCGGTGTCATCGTCACCAAAGACGGCTACATCCTGACCAATAATCACGTGGTGGATGGCGCCAACGAACTCAAGATCACGCTCAATGACGGCCGGGAATTCAAGGCCAAAGTCGTGGGCCGGGACCCCAAATCTGATCTGGCGGTCGTCAAAATTGACGCCAAGGACCTGCCGGCCATCGCTTTTGCCGACAGCGGCCAGAGCGAAGTGGGCGACGTGGTTTTGGCGATTGGCAATCCATTCGCCATCGGCCAGTCCGTGACCATGGGCATCATCAGCGCGAAAGGGCGCGCCAGCATGGACCTTGATTATCAGGACTTCATTCAAACCGACGCGGCCATCAATCCGGGCAATTCCGGCGGCGCGTTGGTGGATGCGGAAGGCCGTTTAATCGGCATCAATACCGCCATCTACAGCCGCAGCGGCGGCAACCAGGGAATTGGCTTTGCCATTCCGACGGATCTCGCCCGGGGCGTGATGGTCGGCCTGATCGAAAACGGCAGGGTGACTCGCGGCTATTTAGGCGTGGGGATTCAAGACGTGACGCCGTCGCTGGCCAAAGAGTGGCCTAACCTCAATGGTGAGAAAGGCGCGATTGTGACCGAAGTGGCGCCCGACAGTCCTGCGGACAAGGCTGGCCTCAAGAGCGGCGATGTGATCCTGAAGTTCAACGGCCATAAAGTCGCGGACAGCCGTCATCTCAAACTCGAAGTGGCTGAAACCGCGCCCGGAGAGCGCGTGCCGGTGGAAGTGCTGCGCGACGGCAGCAACAAGAGTTTTGACATCAAGGTCAAAGAACTGCCCGGCACGGAACAACTGGCCGGCGCCAATTCCGAAAAATCCGATGGCACCGACACCCTGCAAGGGGTGGGCGTGAGCGACCTGGATTCCCAGGCCCGCCAGCAACTCAACATTCCCGATAATGTCAAAGGCGCGGTGGTGACCGAAGTGGCCCCCAACTCGGCCTCCGCCGAGGCCGGCCTCAGGCCGGGCGACGTGATCACCGAAATCAATCATCATCATGTCACGAGCGCCAACGATGCCGTGCATTTGACTGAGCGCGCCAAGGACAAAACAACGCTGCTCCATGTCTGGAGCAAGGAAGGCAGCCACTATTTGGTAGTGGATGAGAGCAAAGCAGGTTGAGTTTGCAGAGCAATGAACCTCTCCCGTGTCCCGCTTGGGCGGGCGCGGGAGAGTTTTTTTTCACGTCCCTTGTCCCATAATTCCCATCGGTCCCTTTTCTTGATTGGGCAAAACGCACCGTCTTGTTATGTTCAACCAGGACATGCGCATATTAGTAGTCGAGGATGACAATAAGATCGCCTCTTTCATCGCCAAAGGGCTGAAGCAGGCCGGCTACGCCGTTGATCGGTGCGCTGACGGCGAAGAGGCGCTCGTTCTGGCCGAAACCACCGCCTACGATGCCGCGGTTGTGGATGTCATGCTGCCCAAGCTCGACGGTTTGAGTTTCATCCAGCGGATGCGCAGCCAGAAAATCCGCACGCCGGTCATCATTCTCAGCGCCAAGGCCTCTCTGGACGACCGCATCAAAGGGCTGCAAGCCGGCGGCGACGATTATTTGACCAAGCCGTTCGCCTTTTCCGAATTAACCGCCCGCCTGCACGCGCTGATCCGCCGCGCCACGCAAACCTCCGAACCGACACGCCTGAGCGCCGGCAAATTGACCATGGACCTCCTCGCGCGCGCGGTGACGCTGGACGGCCAGGAAGTGGAATTGCAAACCCGCGAGTTCGCGTTGCTGGAGTACTTGATGCGCCAGGCCGGCCGGACCGTGACCAAAACCATGATCCTGGAGCATATTTTTGATTACAGCTTTGATCCGCAGACCAATGTGGTGGATGTGTTGGTGCATCGTTTGCGGGCCAAGATTGATCCCGACAAGACGCGGCTGCACACCATTCGCGGAGTAGGCTATGTTCTTCGAGTCGCGTAAAATTTTCCGCAGCTTTGCTTTCCGGCTCAGCTTGTGGTACGCGCTGGTCTTCACGGTCAGCGCGGGAGTGCTTCTGCTGCTGGTCTATTACCTGGTCGCCACCGCCTTGCAACACAAGGACGAGGAAGTCATCCGCTCCAAACTTAGCGAATACGCGACTTTGTACGAAGCCGGCGGTTTGCCGGCGTTGCAGAGAGTCGCCACCAAGGAAAATGATCCCTCCGACGAGCGCTCCTTCTACGTCAACTTGCTGACCAAACGCTACTCCAATCTCATCTTAATTCCCTCCGGCTGGAACTTCAAAATCATGCCCGGACACATGGAAGTGCGGCAATACGAAATCACGCGCATTCCCAAAAATGCCGAGCGGGATTACGCCTTCGTCTTCGCCGACATGCCCGACAATTCCCGTCTGATCGTGGGCCGCAGCACCAACAACCGCGATTTGCTTTGGCAACCCGCGCGGGCGACGGCCCTGCCCGTGACATTCGCGGTCGCGCTGCTGGGCATCATTTTCGGCTGGTTTTTTGCCTACCGCGCTTTGTGGCCCGTCCGGCAAATCGTCGCCACCGCCGGCGGCATCATCGCCACCGGCAACCTGGACGCCCGCGTGCCCACCCGCCCCTCGCATGATGAGTTGGACGACATGGTGAAACTGTTCAACGCGATGCTGGACAAGAATCAAGCGCTCATCCGCGCCATGCGCGAGTCCATGGACAACGTCGCCCACGACTTGCGCACGCCCTTGACGCGCCTGCGCGGCTCGGTGGAACTGGCCCTGCGCGAAAACGCCGATCCCGCCGCCATGCGCGAAGCCCTGGCCGATTGCATGGAGGAATCCGACCGCGTTCTGAGCATGATCCGAATGCTCATGGACATCGCCGAGGCCGAGGCCGGCACCATGCGCCTGGAGCGGCGGAACGTGGACCTTTGCCAGCTCATTCGCGAAGTCGTCGAGATGTATGAGTACGTCGCGGAAGAGAAGAAAATAAAAGTGACCGCCGAGCTGCCGCCGGGTTGCCCGGCCTCGGTGGATGCGACGCGGATGCGGCAGGCCTTCGGCAATTTGCTTGACAACGCCATCAAGTACACGCCCGGAGGCGGCGCTGTGACGGTCACGGCCAGCCTCGAGGCCGGACGCGCGGCGGTGCGGTTCCGCGACACCGGCATCGGCATTCCACCGGAGGAGCACGGGCGGATTTGGGACCGGCTTTATCGCGGCGACAAAAGCCGTTCGCAACGCGGGCTGGGGCTGGGATTGAGCGTGGTCAAGGCGGTCGTGGAAGCGCACGGCGGGACCGCCACCGTCACCAGCGCCTCCGGCCAAGGCTCGGAGTTCACGGTCACGCTCCCGGCGGCCAAGCCGGAGAATGTCACTTTCGCAGCTCCGCTGGGAGCGAAATCTTTGTAGATCAACCACATCCAATGGAAAATTAGCTCCGTAGGAAGCGGCATATCCGGGGCGGAGCCAGGGCCGATGTCGCCTCTACGAGGCTTTGCTCTTGAGAGGAGACGGTGATCTTTTTCACCGCAGATCAGCAAAGCCGCAACAAAACGAGGATGGACAGATGGAAGGCAGGGTGATGATTGGCAGAGGAATAATCCTGAATGCCTTTCTTCTCATTCCTCTGCCAAACATTCCCCTGCCAAATTTTCTCGAATTGGGTTGCGGCTGGCTTGCAATTTGTGAAAACCAATCATTCTCGACAAAATTTGTCAGGGGAATCATGGTCAGGGGAATGAGAGGAAGCGAAATCATTTTGCGATCTCCTTTTCCCATTCCCCTGACCATCATTCCCCTGACGCCTCTCCGCTTCTCCGTTTTCCAGGCCCATCATCGTTTAGGTTGCGGCTCGGCCGCGCTGGGCTTCTTGATCGTTTGTAGTTGCGTTCCCATTCAAAGGTGGTAATATGGTATCCATGCAGCGCCCCTGCGCCCATGCGGAAGCGGATGCCAGGCTCGTGGCCGGCCCAGGCCGGACCCTCACGAGCGTCCGGCCGCTTCTGCTCACCCGGCGGACCCGGCGCGCCGAACCAAAACGCTGGAGAACCCTCCACCACCAACCCAGCGCGGCCAGCCGAAATCAAACACATTTTTTGAACATGAGGAAACAGAGGCAACGGAGGCATGGAAGATATAAAATGATTCTCTGTTCTCTCCGTTTTCTCCTGTTCAACAAAATCTTGTTAAAATGGCATGATTTCACGGTATTGCATTCCAAAGGAACCCATCCCAGTACAAGCCAGTCAAAGTCAGTCACAGTGAATATAAGTGAATATAACCAATACAATATTGTTTGTCGCGTCCTCTTTCCACCGAGGCGCATCCCAGTTTTTGTGCAACTTGAATGTCTCCCTCTCCCCGCTGGCGCGCGGCGCGGGGATACAAAACCGCAGCTTGGCCAAATACTGGCCAAAAACTGGGACGCGCCCCTCTTTGAGCCTTCCGTGTTCTCGGAGTTGACTTTTGCAGAGCCGTTATCAATCATTACATCCCTAAAAATGAGATCGTTAAAGTGTTGCTCGCTCGGAGCCTTGGCCTCGGGCTTCGTTTTCGTCGGCGCGGTCGCGGCCAAATCGGTGGATTTCGTCAAGGATGTCGAACCTATTTTTGAGTTGAATTGCGTGTCGTGCCACAACCCGGAGCACGCGGAGGAAAACGGCAAATACCGCATTGATACCAAAGAGGAGGCGTTCAAGCCGCACAAAAAAGACCAACGCATCCTGCCGGGCCATCCCGACGACAGCGAAGTCTATTATCAATTGGTGCTGCCGTTGAGCGACGAAAGCCACATGCCGCCGTCGAAGTTGAATAAAACACCGCTGACCAAGGAGCAGTGCGAAGTGATCCGCCAATGGATTGCCGAGGGCGCCCAATGGCCGGAGGGCCTCACGCTCAAGACGATCATGAAAGTCGAATTTGTGCGCGACGTTGAGCCGATCCTGGAACATGGCGGCCCGCTCAAGGATGAGGCCAAGGCAACCTTGCGGCTCTGGCTCTCGCAAGGCGCAAGTTGGCCGGCGGAAGTCAGTTTCCCCTCGGCCAAAGCGGCCGCGGGCGCGGCGGCGGCGGGGCCGATTGATTTTGCGCGCGATGTCGCGCCGATCTTCGCGCATGGCGGTCCGCTCACGGACACGGCCAGGAGCACGTTGAGCAAATGGGTGGAGGAGGGCGCTGTCTGGCCGGCGGGAGTCAAACTCGGACCGGCCAAAGGCGGGGCGCAAGCCAAGCAAAAGGATTTGGCCGAACAACTCCACCGAATTATCGTGGGGACCTGCAAGGAACAAACTGAAGCCGATATGAAGGCTTACACCAACACCATCCCCGGCACGTCGGTAAATTACGCCATGGTGCCCATTCCGCCGGGCGAGTTTGTCATGGGCAGCCCGGACACCGAACCGAAACGCAATGCCGACGAAGGCCCGCAGCACCGCGTCAAAATCGAGCCGTTCTGGATGGAGCAATGCGAGGTGACGTGGGACGAATACGAATTGTTCATGTATAAGGAGGACGAAACGGCCACGCCCGCCGATGCCACCTCCAATTACACTTCCGCCGTGGCCGACGCAGTGACGCGTCCGACCAAGCCGTATGTGGAAATGAGTTTTGGCATGGGCAAGGACGGTTATCCGGCCATCAGCATGACGCAGCACGGGGCCAACATTTATTGCCAATGGCTCAGCGCCAAGACCGGCCACTTCTACCGCCTGCCGACCGAGGCGGAGTGGGAATACGCCTGCCGAGCAGGCACCACGACGGCTTATTTCTTCGGTGATGACCCGGCCCAATTGGGCCAATACGCCTGGTTCGCCGACAACAGCGATTTCAAATATCAAAAGGTCGGCAAGAAAAAGCCCAATCCCTGGGGCCTCTACGACATCATCGGCAACGTGGATCAATGGACGCTGGACCAATACGATCCCAATTACTACAAACAATTCACCGAAACGGTGACCGAACCGTGGAACAAAGCGGTCAAGCCCTACCCGCACGTCGTGCGCGGCGGCTCCTGGCAGGACGATGCCGATAAATTGCGCAGCGCCTGCCGCCGCGGTTCCGGCCCCGCCTGGAAGAAGCAGGACCCGCAGCTCCCCAAAAGCATCTGGTTCCTGACCGACGCGCAATTTGTCGGTTTCCGCATTATCCGGCCATTAAAAATTCCGTCCGCCGAAGAAATGTATAATTATTGGCATAGCGGCGTGGAAAAAGATTGACCTCGCCATCGCCTTGCCGCAGTGATATATTGAATACGAACAAACGTCTCATGGTCGAAAATTGAAATTTATGAAAACGCAGAAATCCGCCGCTCCCGAACTGACTCGCCGCAGTTTCCTCAAAACCACTTCCACCCTTGCCGCCGCCGCGTCGTTTTCGCCGGGCGTTTTCGCGGCGCACGACGACACGCTCAAAGTGGCGCTGATCGGCTGCGGCGGGCGCGGCACCGGCGCTTGCAGCCAGGCCCTGAGCACGGCCGGCCCCCTCAAATTGGTGGCCATGGGCGACGTTTTCAAAGACCGCCTGGACAACAGTTACAACGAACTCAAGACCAATCACGCCGACCGCGTGGATGTGGCGGAAGAGAATAAATTCATCGGATTTGACGCCTATCAACATGCCATCGCCATGGCGGATGTCGTGATTCTGACCACGCCGCCCGGATTTCGGCCGTCTCATTTCGAGGAGGCGGTGCGCCAAGGCAAAAACATTTTCATGGAGAAGCCGGTGGCGGTGGATGGGCCTGGCATACGCAAGGTGCTGGCCCTCGCCGAAGAGGCCAAGAAGAAAAATCTCAAGGTGGCCGTCGGCCTGCAACGGCATCATCAAAAGCCCTATATTGAAACCATCCAGCGGCTGCATGATGGCGCCATTGGCGACATAGTGGCCATGCGCGCTTATTGGAACAACCCCGGCGTCTGGGTCCATCCGCGCAAAGACCTGGAAGAAAAGCTGGGCCGCGCTCCGACGGAAATGGAATACCAGATTTATAACTGGTACTATTTCGTCTGGCTGTGCGGCGATCACATCGTCGAGCAGCATATTCACAATTTGGATGTCATCAATTGGGTCAAGAAGGGCCATCCGATCAAGGCCTGGGGCATGGGCGGACGGCAAGTGCGCAGAGGCATTGATAACGGTGAGATTTTTGATCATCACTGCGTCGAATTCGAGTATCCCGATGGCAGCCGCCTGAGCAGCCAGTGCCGCCACCAGCCGGGTTGTTGGGACAGCGTCTCCGAACACGTGCAGGGCACCAAGGGGTTGTGCGATGTCAGCGGTTATAAGATCAAAGGGGAAAACGCATGGAGTTTCAGCGGGGACGAGGGCAAGGACCCCTACCAACAGGAGCATGACGATCTGTTCGCCGCCATCCGCAACGACACGCCCTACTTCGAAACCCTCGAATACGGAGCCTACAGCACTATGACGGCGATCTTCGGCCGCATGGCCACTTATTGTGGCAAGGAAATCAACTGGGACGAGTGCTTCAATTCGGAAATGGACACCTTTCCCAAAGTCCTGGCCTGGGACGCCGATACACCGACCAAGCCCAACGCCGAAGGGCGTTATCCGATCCCCATCCCGGGCAAGACCAAGTCCTTCTAAGCCGCATCCAAGCAGTCGAAGCACACGACAGGAAGATTTTGAGACAGGATTAACAGGATTAACAGGATGAATTACAGCACATGGAGTTCTCCCCAAATGGTGAGGGATTATTTCTGGCGCCACATACTCTTTTCCATCCTGTAAATCCTGTTAATCCTGTCAAAATTCTTTCCATCTGCAAAGTTCCGGTTAGAATGGCGCTTCGGGCTTGGTTTTGCGGTGGTTTTCTGCTAGGGTGCGGGTGTGACGGGCAATGATCTGTTTTCCACCGCGCCGGAAACGGCCGCAGCCGGGCTGGCAAAGGAAGCGTCGAAATCCTTCGCTTCTCAACCACTGGCCGCCCGCATGAGGCCGCGCACGCTCGATGAATTTGCCGGACAAAAACATATCCTGGCCCCGGGACAATTGCTGCGCCGCGCCATCGAGGCTGATCGCATCCAGTCGGTCATTTTTTACGGGCCGCCGGGCACGGGCAAAACTTCGCTGGCTCAGATCATTGCGCGGCAAACGCGCAGCAAGTTTGACCGCCTCAGCGGTGTCGAGTCCAATGTGGCCGATATGCGCCGGGTGCTGGCGGCGGCGGCCAATCGCCTGGAAAACACCGGGCAATCCACCATTCTGTTCATTGACGAGATTCACCGCTTTAACAAGGCGCAACAGGATGTCCTGCTGCCCGATGTCGAGAGCGGCGTGGTGCGGCTGATCGGCGCGACGACGCATAATCCTTTTTTCTTCGTCAATTCGCCGCTGGTGTCGCGCTCGCAAATCTTCGAGTTGCAGCCGCTGACCGAGGAGGATTCGTTGGAATTGTTGCGGCGCGCCTTGGCGGATGCGGAGCGCGGTTTGGGCCACCTCCGAATTCAGGCGGACGAAGCGGCCTTGCGGCATCTGGCCAAGGTGGCCGACGGCGACGCGCGCAAGGCGTTGAATTCCCTTGAAATCGCGGCACTGACCACCCCGCCCGGCAGCGACGGAGTCATTCACCTTGATCTTGGGGCGGCCGAGCAGTGCATCCAGAAAAAGGCGGTCGTTTATGACGCCGATGGCGACGGGCATTATGACACCATTTCGGCCTTCATCAAATCCATGCGCGGCGGCGACGTGGACGCGGCGCTGTATTGGCTGGCCAAGATGATTCATGCGGGGGAAGATCCGCGCTTCATCACCCGCCGCATCCTGATCTGCGCGGCGGAGGACGTCGGCCTGGCGGACCCCATGGCCCTGGTCCTTTCCTCAGCGGCCCATCAGACGGCGGAATTCGTCGGCTGGCCCGAGGCGCGCATTCCCATCGCGGAGGCCACGATTTACATCGCCACCGCCAACAAGAGCAACAGCGCGTATCTGGCCATTGACGCGGCTTTGGAGGATGTGCGTTCGGGCCGGACCATCGCCGTTCCGCAACGGCTGCGGGACGCCAGTTATGCGGGCGCCAAGCGATTGGGGCATGGAGAAGATTACAAGTACGCGCACGATTTTCCCGATCATTTTGTGCCGCAGGATTATTTGGGCGCGGCGCGAAGGTATTACGAAGCGACCGAACAGGGCGCGGAAAAGAAAATCAAGGAACGCTTGGAAAAATGGCGCGCACAAATCGAGGCCCTGCGCAAATGAACTCGGAATCCACGACGGACAAAGCGGAATGGCGCCGGCGGTTTCGGGCCGGCTTGAAGCACCTTTCGCAGGCCCAACGGGAGGAGGACTCGGCCCGCGCGCGCGATCTCTTGCGACGGCAAACGGCATGGCAGCAGGCCGGCGCCATTTTATTTTACGCCCCCATGGCCGTGGAATTGGACCTCTGGCCCATGCTTGGCGAAGCGCTGCAAGCCGGCAAAGCGGCCGCGCTGCCTGGATTTGTGGCCGAATTTGGAGGCTATCAGGCCTTTGAAGTATCTGACTTCACGCGCGATTGCGCGCCGGGGAAATTCGGCATCGCCGAACCGCGCGCCCATTGCCGGCCCATGTCGTTAAAGCGTCTGGACTTGGTGCTGGCTCCTGGTCTAGGATTCGATGTGTCTGGACGCCGACTGGGCCGGGGGCAGGGATTCTACGATCGTTTGCTGGCGGATATCGCCGGGGCCAAATGCGGGGTCGCTTTCGATCAGCAGGTCGTGGGGCAAATTCCGGCGGCGCGACACGATGTAAGCATGAACTTTATTTTGACGCCGACACGCTGGCTGGAGATACCCAGGCAAGTTGCAGTTCCATCATGAAGTCGCCCATTGATTCAGGCGCGGCCATTTTTGTCATCTTAGGCATTATTCTGGGTTATGTGCTGCGAATATGGCGCGACCACAGTCTGCGTGGAGGTTTGGAGCGCCAGAAGAAAGACATCCTGGAAAAAGCCCGGCTGGCGGCGGAAGCGTTGACGCGCGACGCCCGGTTGGCGGCCAATGAGGAAGCCCTCCAAACCCGCGCCGAAGTCGAGCAGTTGGCCGCCGCCCGCCAGAAGGAAGTCGCCATCACCGAGCAACGCCTCATCACCCGCGAGGAATTGGTCAACGGCCAATTGGAGCACCTGGTCAAGGAGGAAAAGGTGCTGCGCGCCGACCGCGAGGCGCTGCTTGCTAAAACGGCGGAAGCGGAGGCCCAGCTCAAACTGGCCGGGCAATTGGTCACCCAGCGCCGCGCCGAATTGGCCGCCGTGTCCAAAATGAGCGAGAGCGACGTGCGTCAGGCCTATTCCAAACAGATCGAACAGGAGAGCATGCGCGACGCCATGCAGCTTTCGCAGCACATTCTCGATGACGCCAAGGCGCGGGCCGAAGAGCAGGCGCGCAAGATCATCAGTCTGGCCATCCAGCGCTACGCGGGCCATCACAGCTTCGAAACCTCCACCGCCACTGTCAACATCAAAGGCGAGGAGATCAAGGGCCGCATCATCGGCCGCGAGGGCCGCAACATTCGCGCCTTCGAAGCCGCCACCGGCGTCACCGTGTTGATTGACGACACGCCGGGCGCGGTCGTCCTTTCCGGGTTTGATCCCGTGCGCCGCCAGATTGCCCGCGAGGCCATGGAAAGGCTGATCCTGGACGGGCGCATCCATCCCTCGCGCATCGAGGAGGTCGTGGCGAACGTTTCCCAGGAAATGGACCAGGCCATCCAACGCGCCGGCGAGGAAGCGGTCATAAAACTGGGCCTGGCGCCCATGCACGGCGAACTCATCAAGCTCCTGGGCCGCCTCCATTTCCGTCACAGCTTCTCCCAGAACATTCTCCAGCATTCGGTGGAGGTGGCCCAATTGACGGCCCTAATGGCGGCGGAATTGCGCCTGGATGTCGCCGCCGCCAAGCGCTCCGGCCTCTTGCACGACATCGGCAAAGCCGTCAACCACGAGATCGAGGGCGCCCACGCCATGGTGGGCGCGGAGATTGTCAAGCGCTACGGCGAGTCCGACGAGGTGGTCAACGCGGTCGCCTCCCATCATGGGGAAGTCCCGCATGTCGGCCCGTTCGGCATCCTGGTTAGCGCGGCCGATGCCATCAGCGCCTCGCGGCCCGGGGCGCGTTCCGAAACGGTGATGACCTATATCAAGCGCGTGGAGGACCTGGAGCGCATTGGCATGTCGTTCGCGGGGGTGGAAAAATGTTTTGCGCTGCAAGCCGGGCGCGAACTGCGGGTCATGGTGCAGCCTGGCGAGGTCACAGACGAGCAAGCTTACTTGCTGGCGCGCAACATCGCGCGAAAAATCGAGGAGGAGTTGCAGTATCCCGGCCAGATCCGGGTCACGATGGTGAGGGAAACCCGATGCGTCGAGTTCGCCAAGTAAAGGAAGCGAACCGGCGCCTTACTCACCGGCCTTGATTGATGGAAGAAGGCAGCGGGCCTTCCCATCCTTGCGGCGTATTCCACGGGTTTGGAGACAGACCCGCATCCTCATCAGTGGCACAACCAGCCAGCCATCCCGCGGCCACAGCTAAAACCAAGGCGCATAAAACTGTGCGCAACTTTTTCATCAGTAAAGTACTTCGTCGCCTTCATTAATCTCGCCGCGCTTCCAATCGGGCAGGATATTGGCAATGGAGCGGTTTTCGGAGACACTCTTGATGCGGACCTTGCCCAGCAGTTTGCCGCCGCGGTCCACCATCATCACTCCACGTTCCTTGGCCCCTTGATCCTTCCCGATGTCGAGCACGACGAAATCATACCTGGGATCCACGACCAGGATTTTCCCGCGCAAGCCGGTGGGCAGCAGCACCGGCGCGTCATTTAAGAAAAAGTCGTTCCACCGTTTCTCCCACTCATCGACCTTGGATGCAAGCAGCTTGTTTTCGCCGATCAGAGCCTCTTTCGCTTTCTGGGTCTTCGCCAACTCGGCCATCATCCCCTTGACTTGATCCGGTTCCATCCCCACAAGTCGCCACGCCTCCAGTTTTTGCTGGGCTTCGTCGCGTTCGCCGGTGGTCTTGTCCAATTTGGCGGTTAAATCGGTGTTACGCTTGTCCAGGTCCGCCACCTTGGAGTTGGCGGCCTCCAAATCGCTCTTGGTCTGGGTCAATTCCTTGGTGGTGGTGTCTAATTTCGCCGTGGTCGCCTTGAGACTCGCCTTGGTCTTGACGTGGGCGGCGGCTTCGTCGGTGTCTTTCTTGTGCCAGTCGTCCCGCTCCGCGCGCGTGGTGACAATGATGTCCTGCACTTTTAAGAAACTCACGGCGCCGGCGGCCAACCCGGCGAGTATCGCAACAATCAGGCAAATTCTGAATATGTTCACAATTCCTTTTAAACTTTCGATAAACTTTACGCCCAAGCCCCGGCCATGTCAACGCTCTCTTTCGGCTCTTTTTTAGGTGGTTGTTTTCGCCTCCTAATGTAATGTTCCAGTAATGGCCTTGGCACAAGCCCCTCTCCCGGCCTGCGGCCACCCTCTCCCCGCAAAGCGGGGAGAGGGCAGGGAGAGGGGTTCCTGTAAAAGTTCCTTTGAAGCGCCAGACTAAGCTTAATCCGAATTATGAACTTCGGTTTTTGGAATTTCTATCCGGCCTTCAACCAGAACCGGATGTTTACCCAAACAGTCCAATCGCAGGGGCACGATTGGGCCTCCCCGTGGCGGCTTTTGGGCCGGACCTTGCAGTCCATGGGCCACCAGGCGGCCACCCTGGACATGAAGCCTTTGGAGTGGTTCGACAAGGTGTTTTTTATTGATTACCCCGTTCACTTCCCGCGCCGCAGCCGCTACTTTCGCGCCTTGCTGCGGGCCGGCCACCCGGACATCAACCTCATTCTCGCCGAGCCGTCCATCGTGCGCCCCGACAACTACGAGCCTAAGCTCCACAACCCATTTCGCCGGGTGCTGACCTACAAGAAGGATTTGTGCGCGACGGACCCGTCCAAATACGTCCTTTTCGCCCTGCCGTGCATGCCGGAACCGAGGATGGAGCCGATGCCTTTTACCCAACGCAAACTCTGCTGCTTGATCCAAAGCTACATGGTGCTGGACAAACCGACCGAATTGTATTCCGAGCGCGTCCGGGCCGCCCGATGGTTTGAGGCCAACGCGCCGCGGGATTTCGATTTGATGGGTACGGAATGGGACCGGATCCTGTTGCCGGGCCTGCTTTCCCGCTTGAATTTCGCCTTGCGCGCCGCCTACCGGAGAGTGTGGCCGCTCAAAGCGATCAAGTTCCGCCGTTTTCCCTCCTATATCGGTCCCAACGTCAAGGGCAAGCACCGGACGTTGCTGGAGTACCGCTTTTGCTTCGCCTACGAGAACTCGGTGGAGAGCGATTACATCTCGGAGAAGCTCTTTGATTGTTTTTATGCCGGATGCGTGCCGATTTATTACGGCGCGCCCAACATCACGGACTACGTTCCCGCCGGCACTTTCATTGACAAGCGCAAATACAGTTACGAGGAATTATATCGTTACCTCTCGGCCATGACCGAGCGCGACTACAACGGCTATCTGGAAGCGGCCGAGGCCTATCTGCGCAGCCCGGCCCTGCGCCCCTTCACGCCCGAAGGTTACGTGGAGATATTCACCCGGAATTTCACGTGATCGCGAGAAGGCCAGTGACGCGGTGTTTTCCTGTTCCTAATCTTAATCATAATCGTAATCTTAATCTCTTTGCACACCCCACAAAGTCGTGCCATAGAAATTGACGGCGTTGCCCGGCACTAGCCCGGCTTGGGGATTGTTACCAGTTGCGCCGTCAAACGCGACCAGAGTCGCCAGCACGCCGGCGGTTGTCATTTTGAACACGGTGCCAGAGACGCGAAAGGAACAATTGACCGCACTCGGCCAGGAGCATACAATGAATTTGTTAATATGAGCGCGACAAAAGTAGCCATTTCTATGGACGACGCCGTCTTGCGGCGGCTGGATAGATTGGTCAAAACGCGGCCGTTCCGCAGCCGAAGCCAGGCGGTGCAAGAAGCCGTGGCCGAAAAAATCAGCCGTATGGACAGGACTGCGCTGGCCAGAGAGTGCGCCAAACTGGACTCAAAATCTGAAAAGGCGATGGCGGATGAGGGGCTTGCCACCGAGATTGGCGAATGGCCCAAATACTAAGCCGGAACGATGCAGTTAAAGAAGTGAATTTTGACAGGATTTACAGGATTTACAGGATGGAAAAGCGGATGTGGCATCTGAAATAATCGCTCACTGTTTGGGGAGATCCCCGTGTGCCGTAATTCATCCTGTTCATCCTGTAAATCCTGTCTCAAAATCCTCCTGTCGTGTTCTTCGATTGCATGGATGCGGCTAAGGCAAGAGCACCAGCCGGTAAAACCGTTGCGGGCCGTTCGTAAGCGAGTCTGTCGTGGCGAGGGTAGCTCCGGTGGCGGTGACCGCGCTGCCCAGGTTGGTCCAGTTGCTCGAACTCAAGTTGGAAGTGCATTGCAACTGATACGTCCCCCCAGCCTCCGTACTCCAAGTCAGATTCAGCGTGCTGCTGGTTAGCGTGACCGCCTGGAACTCCGGCACAATGGTCAGCCGGAAAACGGTCCCGGCACCGCCTATACCGCCGTATTCAGTCGTGCCATAGAAACTGCCGTCGCTGCCCTGCACCAGACCGGCATAGGGATATCCACCATCATTTCCGCCGCTGAAGGAATACAAAGTGATCAGAGACCCATTGGTGCTGATTTGGAATACGGTGCCAGCGCCGTAGGCGAAGCCAGCCCATTGATTAACGCCTTCTGTCGTGCCATACAAACTGCCGTCGCTGCCTTGGACCAGCCCGCCCTGGGGCTGCCCCTCATCATTGCCGCCAGTGAACGAATACAAAGTAGTCAGCGCTCCATTTGCGCTGATTTTGAACACGGTGCCACCGCCGTAGTAGCCAAACCAGTCGGAGTAACTACTGTATAATGTTGTGCCATAAAAATAGCCGTCGCTCCCCTGCACCAAACCGGCAACGGGGTTTCCGCCATCATTGGTGGTGAATGAATGCAAAGTGGTCAGCACCCCATTGGTGCTGATTTTGAATACGGTGCCATAGCCTCCAACGTCCAAGCCGTAACTGCCCCCAGCGGAAGTCGTGCCATAAAAGTAGCCGTCGCTGCCCTGCACCAGGCCCGCAACGGGATTTGCCCCGTCATCGCCGGTGAATGAATGCAAAGTGGTAAGCGCTCCAGCGGTGCTGATTGTGAACACGGTGCCATCGCCTACGGGGCCACCATGGTATCCGCTTGTGACGCCGTTGTACACAGTCGTACCATACAAATTGCCATCGCTGCCCTGCACCAGCCCGGCCACGGGATACACACCTTCATTGCCACCGGCGAATGAATGCAAGCTGGTCAGCGTCCCGTTGGGGCTGATTTGGAAGACCGTTCCATAGCCTCCAAAGTCCGAGCCATACGTGCCTCCGTATTCAGTTGTGCCATAGAAATAACCGTCGCTGCCCTGCACCAGCCCGCCATACGGATACCAGCCATCATCGCCGCCGGTGAAGGAATACAAACTAGTCAGCGCGCCGCTGCTGCTGATTCTGAACACGCTGCCATAATCATTCGTGCCGCCGCTGGAAGTCGTGCCATAGAAATAGCCGTCGCTGCCCTGGACCAGGCCGGCGTAGGGATACGCACCATCATTGTCACCCGGAAATGAAAATAAACTAGTTAGCGCCCCGTTGGTGCTGATTTCGAATACAGTGCCATAGCCGCCGTCGGTGCCGCCGCCTCCAGTTGTGCCATACAAACTGCCGTCGCTGCCTTGCACCAACCCGGCTCCGGGATTGGCGCCATCCAGCGTGTCGCCATAAGCATTGGTAATCGATCCGAAAGCATAAAGGGTCCTGAACGCTCCATTGGCGTTGATTTTGAACACAGTGCCATAGCCGTACATTATATCGCCGGAAGTCGTGCCGTAGAAATAGCCGTCGCTACCCTGCACCAGCCCGCCATACGGATACCAGCCATCATCACCGCCGGTGAAGGAATACAAACTGGTCAATGCCCCATCGGCGCTTATTTTGAACACGGTGCCAACGCCTCCGGTGTTAACGAAATTCGTGCCGCCGTATTCAGTCGTGCCATAAAAATAGCCGTCGCTGCCCTCCACTAGCGCGGCAGCGGGACCACCCCCATCGTTGGTGCCGGTGAAGGAATACAAACTGGTCAGCGCCCCTTTGGCGTTGATTTTGAACACGGTGCCAGCTTCATTCGTGTACGCGCCGCCGGTTTGAGTCGTGCCATAGAAATCGCCATCGCTTCCCTTCACCAACGGAGCGTAGGGATTACCGCCATCATTGCCACCCGTGAATGAATACAGGGTAGTCAGCGAGCCGTTAGAGCTGATTTGAAACACCGTGCCAGCGAGATTCGTGCCATCGTCGAATGTCGTGCCGTAGAAATAGCCGTCCCCGCCCTTAGCTAGCCCGACCTCGGAACCCCAACCATCATTGCTACCGGTGAAAGTGTACAAAGTGGTCAGCGCGCCATTGGTGCTGATCTTGAACACAGTGCCAAAGAGGATTGGGTACGAGTATCTGATGCTAAAGCCAAACATGGGCTGAGTCGTGCCGTAGAAATAGCCGTCATTGCCTTGCACCAGCCCGCTGGGAAATGCGCCATCGTTGCCACCCGTGAAAGAATACAACGTAGTCAGCGCGCCATTGGTGCTGATTCTGAACACAGTGCCGTAGCCGTAGTCAGGGCCATTCGTGCCGTCGTCGAACGTCGTGCCATAGAAATAACCATCGCTGCCCTGCACCAACCCGGTTTCGGGATTTACCCCATTGGGGAAAGCCTGAAATGAATGAAGGGTGGTTAAAACAACGCCGGCCCGAGCCGCAAAAGCGGGCCACGCGATTGCGGCTGCACAGAACAGTTGCATCAGCAGAGCCAAAACCGGCTGTCTGCCAGGGACTGAGAATGTTTTCATACTTCAGTTGGTCTTTGATTTAGCTTTCGGCAACGAAATCGCCAGAGTGAGTGGCCCCTTGGCCGATGAGCCAAAAATGCTGGCAATAAACACTTTTTTACCCGATTAGGCGGGCTAAAGCAAGGCAAAAACGACACTCACAGCGCGAGCCAGCTAATCCGCACAGCGTAAGCAACTTGCAAATGGCAGATGACACGACATTCGGCCCAGTTGCTTTGGGGAGCGCGGTCGTCTCGACCGCCGTTTTCGGCGTCTCGCCGAAAACCCTCCCGTCCTTCGGTCCCGCACCGAATAGTGTTGGCAGAATCATCGTACGACTGGCCGGCGAGACGCCGACCAGGGCGACCGGGACGGTCGCGCTCCCAGATCCATCTGAATCGTTCCGGCAGGGGGAGAAGGCCAGGATGAGGGCGAGCCAAAGAGCGCGGCGCGGAAAGTTAATGAATAAACTGTGTTGCATTTCCATCTAAACGTGGTAGCGTGTGCATCGCGCGGCGCTTTGGCGCCTGTTCTTTGAAATGGTTAACAGGGGTTATGGGCTGGTGGTTAGTGGCCACCGGGAAAGCGGCTCGGCAAAGCCTGCCCTCCCCCGCGGTACAGATTCAAAAAACTCTTCATTTTTGGCACAATGTTTGCCGCGAAAGAACACAAAGAACGCATAGATAAGAACTTGGATTGTTTGTTTTCTTTGTGATCTTTCGCGTTCTTTTGCGGCCAATCCATCTTGGGTTGCGGCTTGCCGCGCTGGGATCTTTGCGTCCTTTTGCGGCTAAATCAACGGCCGGTTTTAGGGTGGCCGCCCCTCAAGGACGCGGCGAGTTACGGTAAGTTACGGTAAGTTACGGTAACTTGCGGTGGGGGGATACCACCCCTTGAGTTGCAGTACGCACCCGGCTGGCGGTATCCGGCTGCTTAATGTTTATTGCATTATCATCCGACTGGCGTTAAAAACGAATAGCGTCAGGAAGTGAAGCTGAAGAAAAGGAACTGGCGCGTTGTTTTGAAACAGAGATTAAAACTTCAAAGATTAACCATGAAAACACGTGAACTGACGATTCTTTCGGTTTTGCGGCGTCTCTCCGCGAGCGCAGCGGCGCTGGTCATTTCCCTGGGCGCGGCCCAGACCGCATTGGCCCAATCCACAAATTACCCCGCCACCATCCTGTCCAACAATCCCGTCGCCTATTACCAGTTGCAGGAATTGCCGGGCGCAACCACGGCCATTGATTCCACAACGAATGGCCTGAATGGCAGCTATGTCTATGACCCGTCCGACGCCACGCCTGTGCTGGGTCTCGCCGGAATTGACACCAATTCCATTGCCTTTCTCGGCAGCAATTACGACGGCTACGGCGCCATTGATATCCCCTTCAACGCCTTGCTCGCGCCCACCACCAGTGACGGCATGCATGGCGCTCCGTTTTCCATCGAGTGTTGGGCTGAGGCTTACTCCGGAAACAACGGGACGGGGATCTATTTATCCGTCATGGGAGCGTTTGGCACCTATGGCAGCGGGACTTATGCCAACGCCTCCGGATGGCTGCTGGGCCAGACCCCCGGTCCGGGCAGCACCTGGCTCTTTAATATGAAAAATGCCGGCTTCCTCAACGCCGGGAACGTGGCGCCGTTGCAGTGGACTCATTTGGTTGGCACATTCGATGGAACCAATCAGTACTTCTACATCAACGGCGTGCTGGCGGCTTCGCAATCAGGAATCTCGACTTACCTTGCGGACAATGGCTCTGATGGATTCATCGGCGCTGTGGCCAACGCCGGCTTCCCGCCCTACAGCCCGTGGCTGGGCGGCGTGGACCAGGTTGCCTTCTACACCAACGCCCTGACGCCGGCTCAAATCTCGAACGACTACGCTGTCGGAACCAACTCCTTCAGCGTCAGACCCATGGCGCCCATCATCGTGGAGCAGCCGGATTCGGAAACTAATTATTCAGGAACCGATGTTTCCTTTACCGTCGTCGCCATTGGCACGACGCCGCTTTATTACCAATGGAGCCGGCAGGGGGTTGGCCCGATTCCGAACGCCACCAACTCCACCTACACGTTCGTATGCCAATACCCCGACGACAATAGCGCGACTTTTTCCGTTGCCGTTTCCAATCTGGTTGGCAACACGGAATCGGAGTTGGCCACGAATTATGTGGAAACCAACATCGCGGTCGAAGGCCCGCCATTCTCCATCACCCGCAACGTCGGCAGTCATGCTGCGTTTCGAATAGCCGTCGTCGGCGCTCTGCCCCTCGGCTATCAATGGTCGGTGAGCACCAATGGCGGCGCCACTTTTGCAACCCTGCCCAATCAGACCGGTGACACGCTCTGGCTGACCAACGTGCAAATGACCATGAGCGCCAATGAGTATGCGGTGCTGGTTACCAACCCATTCACCTCCTACAGCAATGCCGCCACACTGACCGTCCAACCCAGAGCCGTCACCGTTCCGCTGACGAGCTATGCCGCCATTGTCGCGGCGGACCATCCGGTGGCCTATTGGCAATTGAACGAAACCAACGGTTCAACCAACGCCATAGATGCGGTCGGGAGCTTTGACGGCGCCTACGAGACTAATTTAGGCGCCATTGTCTTTGGAATCGCATCGGGCATCCCGAACGACACCAACACTGCGGTTGACCTGCAAGACGACCAGACCACCAATGCGGGTCAGGGCGGCACGGTTCAAATTCCCTATGCTTTGGAACTGAATCCATTTGGGCCGTGGTCCGCCGAGGCCTGGGTCAGGCCCGATTCAGTGGCTGGCCAAAGCCGTGTGCCGATCTCATCCTTGTTTGACACCAACTACGATAATAACAACACCGGATGGATTCTTTATGAAAATGGGTCCGTTCCCTCTTACTGGACAATGGTGCTCTGCACTGGAGGAACTTCCCAGTACTACGGAAGCGATTTGGGGGACCTCTTTTCGACTCCAGGCACTTGGAATCACCTCGTCATCACCGACGATGGGACCAACGTGCTGCTTTATGTCAACGCGCAGGTCGGGGTCGCCACGACCGTTGCGGCTTCGGAATACGCGCCGCAAGGACTCAATGGCGACGCGAGCCTGGCGGGCACTAATGAAGTTATTGGCCAGACCAGCGACTTGACGTATTTTGGCGCCAACGCGGGCATAGAGGACGTGGCCTTCTACAACTACGCCCTCACGCCCTCCCAGATTCAGTCGCATTACCTAAACAGAGCGTCGCTGACCATCTCGCAAGTCAATGGGCAAATAATTCTGACGTGGCCGGTTGGAGTTCTGCTGGGCACGTCCGATCTCAGGCAGACTTTCCTTCCGGTTTCCGGCGCGGCGTCGCCCTACATTGTGCCGATGGGCGCCAGCCAATTTTTCTACAAAGTGCTCTCGCCTTGAGCCTTAAACCTTGAACTTTGAACTTTGAACCTTGAACTTTAAACCGATCACGGCAGCGCCTGGCCGCCGGTGGCCACGTTGCTTTTGTCGAACAGACGCGTGCCCAAAACGATTTTCTTGGGCACGGTTTCGCCTTTGAAAATCTTGAGCGCGGTGTCAATCGCCTCCGCGCCGCCGGTGGGATAGCGGAAGGTCGCGTCCAGTATGCCTTGCCGCACGTAAGCGATGCCTTCCTGCGGCAAAGCGTCAATGCCCACGAATAGGATGCCGTCGCGGCCAGCCGCCTTGGCCGCCAGATACGCGCCGTGCGCGCCGGGATCGTTGTGGGCATAAACCAGGTCAATGTGGTCGAAACGCGAGAGCGCGGATTCCATCTCCTTGCGCGCGTCCGGTTCCAGCCATTTCATATCGGCTTCAAAAATGACCTCGATGTCCGTGCCGGCGATGCCGTCGCGGAATCCGCTGTGGCGGTCCTGGCCGGGGATGGAGGTCATCAGCCCTTTCAACTCGACCACCTTGCCTTTGCCGCCGAGCTTTTGGGCGATCCATTGGCCGGCGGCCTTGCCAATTTTCTTGTTGTCAGCGCCGATGAAGCAGGTGAACTTGTCGCCCAGAACGGCGCGGTCGAGCACGATGACCGGAATGCCGGCCTCGAACGCCCGCGCCACAGGCTCGGTCAGCGGTTGCGCCTCTTTGGGGCTGATAATGAGGAGATCAACCTTGGCGCTGACGAACTCCTCGACCTGGGCGCGCTGCTTGAGCGTGTCGTTCTGCGCGTCGTTGAAGACGACTTTCAATTCGGGGTGTTGGGCGGCGGCGGCGCGGATGTCCGCGTTCATTTGCACACGCCACGGTTCGCCCAAATTGCACTGGGACATGCCGATGGTGTAGGAGCGGGTTTGGGCTGCGACATTGGATTGGCCGAAGCCGGCCGCCACGAGAGCCACGCCGGCGAGAAGGGAAAAGAATGTTGCGCGCATAAATTTATGACAAATTGTCTATGTTCGGCCGCGCCGCTGTGTCAGCACCGCGGCCACAATGATAATGCCCGTCAGCACGAGCCGGCCAGCCTCCGGCACGGCGTTGATGCTGAGGATTTTGTCCAGATAACCGATAGTCAGGACGCCCAGGAGCGTCAATCCTATTCCGCCGCGCCCGCCCATGAGGCTGGTCCCGCCGATGACGACCATGGCAATGGCGGTCAATTCGTAGCCGCTGCCGGCTTCGGGATCGCCTTGCTGTTCCTGGGCCGCTTGACAGAGGCCGGCCACCGCCGCAAACAGCCCGGAAGCGGCGTAGGCGCAGATTTTCGCGCCCACCACCGGCACGCCCGAAAGCCGCGCCGCCTCTTCGTTGCCACCGATGGCGTAAAGGTAGCGCCCCCAGCGATGCCTCGACAAAGCCAGCCAAGCCAGCGCCACGCAGACGAGGAAAATGACCGTGACCACCGACAAGTTGCCAGCAAGGACACGATGATCAATGGCGCGAAAGAGAGCCGGAACCTCGACGTAACGATACGTGCCGTCGGCGTTCTGCACCGCTGTGGAAACCTTCATGCCGCCGGAGGCGTATTTGGCCAGTCCGCGGGCCAGGACCATCATCGAAAGCGTAGCGATAAACGGCTGCACCCGCAAACTCGCCGTCACCCAGCCCGACACTGTGCCGCACAAAGCTCCGACCGCCAGGCAGGCGGGCACGACCTGCCACCACGGCCAATTCCAGTGGATGGCCATCTTGGCCGCGCACACCGCCGCCAGCGCCACCAGGCTGCCCACGGCCAGGTCAATTCCGCCCGAAACGATGACCAGCGTCATGCCGCAGGCCAACATGCCATAAACGGAGGCTTGCCGCAGCGTGTCACGGTGTGTGCCGATCTTGAAAAACGCGCCGTCGGCATTGAAAATGGCGCCCGCCGCCAGCACGAGCAGCAAAGCCAGGAAGGCCCGTCCGGCCGGGCTGGCCAAGGCCGATTTCCAGCGGGAGAAGTTCATGCGCTTGCGGTTTGCCCCATCGCCGCCGCGAGGATTGATTCGGGCTGGGCCTCGCTGCGGGAAAATTCGGCCGTGACCCGGCCGCGGTGGAGGACGGCGATGCGGTCGCTCAATGTCAACAATTCGGGCATTTCCGAAGTGATCAGCAAAATGGCGATGCCTTCGGCGGTCCATTGCTCGACCCACTGGTAAATCTCCCGCTTGGCGGCGACGTCAATGCCGCGCGTAGGTTCGTCCAGCAGGAGGAGGCGGGGGCGGGTTTGCAGCCACTTGGCCAGCGCGACCTTTTGCTGGTTGCCGCCGGAAAGCGCGCCCACTTCGCTCTCCAGCGACGCCGCCCGCAGGCGCATGGGTGCGGTCAACGCTTCGGCGGCCTGGCGTTCGCGGGCGGGACGCCGCCAGCCGCCGGGGGAAAGCGCGCGCAAGCCGGCCAGCGTGGCATTGGCGATGATGGACATGGAGAGGACCAGGCCGGTGGCCTTGCGGTCATTGGTCAGCAGCGCCACTCCGGCTTCGATGGCCTGGCGCGGGGCCGTGAAACGCCTCTCGGTGTTCTCCAGAAACAACCTGCCCCGCGTCGCCGGGCCGTAAGCGCCGAAAAGGCCCAGGAGCAATTCGCTCGCGCCCGAACCTTGCAGGCCGCCCAAACCCAGCACTTCCCCCGCGCGCACAGACAAGGTAACGCCCGCCGCCGCGGGCCGGGAGGAGAAGCCCGATGGAAAAACGCTGAAGTTTTCCAGCCGCATGCGCTCCGCCCCCAGATGTTGGGCGCGGCGCGGGAATTGTTCGCCCAGGTCGCGCCCGACCATCCATTGGATCAGTTTCTGCGGCGGCAGTTCGGCCGCGGGCGCGGTGCCGACGCACTGGCCATCACGCAACACGGTGACGCGGTCGGCGATGCGCTCGATTTCCTCCATTTTGTGGGTGATGTAAATAAGGCAGCAGCCGCGCTGCTTGAGGGATTGGATGAGGGCAAAAAGTGTATTGACTTCGGGGGCGTTAAGCGCGCTGGTCGGCTCGTCCATCACTATCACCCGCGCGCTTTGGCTCAGGGCCTTGGCGATTTCGATCAATTGCCGCGTGGCGACCGGAAAACGCTCGACGGGCTGGCTCACGTCCAGTTCCAATCCAAGCTGGCGGACCCAGTGTTGCGCGGCGTCGTGTTGTCGGGCTTCCTGCACGAAGCCGGCCCGCGTGGGAGTGCGGCCCAGGAAAATGTTGTCCGCCACACTCATGGGGCCGATGAGCGATAATTCCTGGTGAATGACAGAGACACCCAGCGCATTGGCTTCCAGCGGAGAGCGCGGGTGGACCGGTTTGCCTTCGAGTTCGATGCTGCCCTCGAAATCGGTGTGGATGCCGGCGAGAATCCTGATGAGCGTGCTCTTGCCCGCGCCATTTTCGCCGGCCAAAACATGGACCTCCCCGGCGCGGCCCTCGAAAGCAACGTCGCGCAGAACCGTGACAGGTCCGAAGCGTTTGGTGATGCCTGTCAGGCGCACCAATGACGGAGGTGTGCTCACTGGCTTATGGCCCAATCTTAATCAACAGCCGCCAAATCCATGTCCGGCGTATAGTAAAGAATGCGTCCGCAGTTGGGGCAAGTGACCAGGTCCTTGGCCGCCTGGCAGGAAACCAACAGTTGGACGGGGAATCTCATGTGGCAGCCGCCGCAGACACCGTGCTCAATGCCCACCACCATGCTGTCGCCCTTGTGGCGCAACAGGCGTTCGTAGTGGCGCAAAGGCCGCTCGTCAATGCCGGCCGTCAATTCATTGCGGTTGCTCTCCAACGTCGTCAACTCATCGCGCAGGCCCTGTTCCCGGGCCGTCAATTCGCGCACTTGCTCTTCTGCCGCTTTGCGCGCTTCGTCGGCCTGACGGCTGGCGGCGGCCGCCTCTTTCTGCAAAGTTTCGGCCTCTTCCATCAACTCCAACTGCCCGTCTTCGAGGCGGGCGATTTCTCCCTTGCAGGTGTCAATCTCGTGGGCCAGGGCGCGGTATTCCTCGTTCTTCTTGGTTTGGAATTGTTGCAGGGCGTAGCGCTCGATTTGCTGCTTCTTGGAGTCCACTTCCAATTCCAGCTTTTTGCGGCTCGATTCGACCTGTTTGGCTTTGGTCTTGACGGTGTCCAGGCTGGCCTGGGTGGCGGCGGCCTTGTCTTGGAACGACTGGCGTTCAGGTTGGACACGCGCCAGTTGCTCCCGGATGTGCAAAATCCGGCGATCCCGGTCTTGCAATATTAGCAGCTTTTCGATTATTTGTTGCATTGGGCCATTTCCGATCCGTCGTTGCCAGCGAACGGTAACGGCCCAGGCGCGGCAAGTCAATGCGGATGCGGGCGCCGCGCCTTTTAAAGATTTTATGACAAACGAATTTCAATGTCCGGTCCTGTGGAGGCCATTATGAAGCCCATCAAACCCAAGGCGGTCTGTCTGCTGGCCGCCGCCGCCGTCATGGCTTCCGGCCCGCGCGCCGCGGCCGAGGATTCACCCGCGCTGAACTTCGCCCGCCAACTCAATGAAGCCTTCATCGAAGTGGCCGACAAAGTTTCGTCCGCAGTCGTCGTCATTGATGTCCGCCAAAAAGCCAGCGACAAGGAAACCGAGGACGGAGGTTCGTGGTGGGACATTTTGCCGCCGGAGTTGCGGCGTCGTTTTCAAGGCCACGGCGGCGCGCATGAGCAATGGCTCGCGGGCGAAGGCTCCGGCCTGATTATTTCGCCTGACGGTTACATCCTGACCAATAATCACGTCGTCGAAGGCGCCGAAAACATTGTCGTGCGGTTGAAGGATGGACGCGCTTTTGAGGGCGAAGTCAAAGGCACCGATGCCGAATCGGATATCGCAGTGGTGAAGATCAAAGCCACGGGGTTGAAGCCGGCCAAGCTGGGCGATTCCGACGCCGCGCGCGTGGGCGAATTTGTGCTGGCCATTGGCGCCCCCTTTGAACTCAGCGACACAGTGACGGTGGGCCACGTCAGCGCCAAAGGGCGGTCGTTCGAGCAGGATGCCGACCAGGATTTCATTCAAACCGACGCCAGAATCCTTCCCGGCAACAGCGGCGGGCCGCTGGTTAATCTTAACGGCGAAGTCATCGGCATCAACACCATGATTGAAGGGTTGGACACCGGCATCGGATTCGCGGTGCCCATCAACCTGGCCAAGCGGGTCAAGGAGCATTTGATCAAGGAGGGCAAGTTCACCCGTTCCTGGCTCGGCATCTACATCCACGAACTGAGAAACGACAGCGATTACTTGAGCCTGGAAGGGAAATTGGCGCCCGACGCGCACGAGGGTGTGGTGGTGGACGCCATCCTGCCAGGCGGGCCGGCCTCGAAATCCGATCTGCGGCCCGGCGACGTGATTACCGCGGTGGACGGCAAGACCGTCCAGACCACCCGCCAACTCCGCGACGAAGTCGCCGAAAAGAAACCGGGGAGCGCAACCCTGTTGGTGGTTGTGCGCGGCAAGGAACATTTGACTGTCCAAGCCACTCCCGGCGTCGCGCGCACCGGGGATGAGTTGGCGGCCAAGGCCTCGGGCGAGCCTGCGAACCTCGGGCTGACCGTCAAGGGCCTGACCAAAGAATTGGCGGAGCAATACGGGGTTGAGCTTGTTTCCGGGGTCATCGTTACCGCGGTTGATCAGGATTCGCTGGCCGACGCGCGCGGCATCAAGACAGGCGATGTCATCACGGAAATCAACCGGCAGCGCGTTTCGACGTTGCGGCAATTCCGCGAGGCCGTGAAATCGGCGGATCCCAAACGCGGCCTCATGGTCAATCTGGTCAGCGAAGGCGCCAGCCGGTTCGTGGTTCTGAAAGATAGCGGCGGAAATTGATAATGACGAGATCAGATATCCGCTCGCAAACCAGGGAAGAAATCCAGCATCAGTTCCAACTCTGGCACGAGCCGGCTTACCGCGTGACCCAACTGCTGCAATGGCTATACGCGCGGCGCGCCTGCCAGTGGGACGAAATGAGCAATCTGCCCAAACCTCTGCGCCAGCGTCTGGCGGAAACTTACGCGCTTTCCTGGCCGGAATTGGCGCGGCGGCAGGGCGCGCGCGACACCACCCAAAAATTCCTTTGGCGCCTGGCCGACGGCGCGTTGATTGAAAGCGTCCTCATCCCCGCCAGTCCCAGCCTCTACGGTGAACCGAGCGACCGGCATACTTTGTGCGTTTCCACGCAAGTCGGCTGCGCCTACGGCTGCGTCTTTTGCGCCAGCGGCCTGGAGGGCTGGAAACGCAACCTGTCCGTCGAGGAAATCGTCAATCAGATTCTCGCCATCGAGCGGTCCGAAGGCGGCGGCAAGAGGCTGATCAACAACCTGGTCATCATGGGCATGGGCGAGCCGCTGGCTAATTACGAAAACTTGCTCAAGGCCCTGCGCATCCTCAACGCGCCCTGGGGCGGCCAGATGGGCGCGCGCAAAATCACCGTCTCCACCAGCGGGCTGGCCCCGCAAATCCGGCGTCTGGCCGATGAGCCGCAGCAATTCCGCCTGGCTGTCTCCCTGCACGGCGCGAGCGATGAAACCCGCGCCCGCATCATGCCCATCAACAAGAAGTATCCATTAAAGGAACTGGCCGCCGCCTGCGCCTATTACCAGGAGAAAAAGGGGCGGATGATTACGCTGGAATACATTTTGATCGCCGGCGTCAACGACGGACTGGACCAGGTCCCGCCGCTGGCCAAACTGGCCCTGAGCCTTCACGCCAAGGTCAACCTGATTCCGTACAACAAGGTCGAGGGTCTGCCTTGGGACCGCCCCGGAGAGCCGGCGCAGGAAGCCTTTCTCGCCGCCTTGGAGCGCCACAAAGTCGCGGCCACCTTGCGCCGGGAAAAGGGCGGCGAGATTGACGCCGCCTGCGGTCAACTCCGCCTCAAGACCGAGCGCGAAATTAAGAGCAGCAACTAAACGCAACCGAAGGAGCCATTCTCTAATTTGTTCTGGAGATTGATGAAATTGACTTCTTGCGGCGTCGTGGTTAAATAACTGCATGACAGCAACGGTCGAACAAACGCAGTCTGAGTTGCTCAGGCTTATTGATCTGGCGCAGAAAGGCGAGGAAGTGGTCATCGTAAACCAAGGCCGGCGCGTGGCCAGGCTAATGCCTTTGCCCGAATCCAGGCTGAATCCGAACCGCCAGGCGTGGCTTGCGGAGCTGGCTGACTTGCGGACGCGACTTGCCACAGACAAGAACGGATTGACTGTCGAAGAAATCCTGGACGAGGATCGAGGCGTCTGAAGACATGAGCTATTGGGACACCTCGGCCCTTGGCAAACTCTATCTCCCGGAGCCGGATTCCGCCGATTTCCTGCGCAAAGCCGCCAACGAGCCACTCATCGTAACGGCTAAACTGACCTTAATCGAGATGCGGCGCGTGGCCTTTCGGAAAGAGAGCGAGGGATTCATTCAAGCAGGCGCTGCGGAAGCCGTTTTGAATCAGATGAATCAGGACATCGCTGCCGGAGAAATTCGGATCGTTGAAATGGACGCAAGTGCGGAGCTGGACTTGAACACTATTATGGTCATTTGCTACCGGCGCACGCCGCCATTGCCTCTCCGCACACTCGACGCGATTCATCTGACGGCGGCGCGTGTGGCTGGCGAAACTGAAATGGTGGCTACAGACAGACGACTTCGTGAGGCCGCCAAGCTGCTTGGCTTTTCGCTTTTTCCTGCTTAGCCGGAACCATGCAGAACGGATTTAACGCAAAGACGCAAAGACGCAAAGACGCAGAGTCGCAAGGGCAGGAAGCGAATTTGGCCCCATGGCCAACGCTCACCATTTGGTGGGTCGGACCACCAAGGGCAAATTCCTCTTTGCGTCTTAGCGGCTTTGCGTTGAAATTCTTCTGCCCTACTGCATGGATACGGCTTAGAATACACGATTATGGAGCCCCGTCAGCCTTTTTTGACGAGCGATCGTTTGGAGCTACTGTGCTGATGCTTTGCCGCGCAGTCGGCCGCAGCGAAGTCATATCGTTCCACCAACCGGAAGGGCTTGCGTCGCGGCGGTGAAATGGCCAAGCTGCCGTCCGCCTGACCATGAAGCGCAGACTCCTTTTCATTTTGTTGATCGCCGCCGCCATCGGGGCGGTTGTTTATTTTGCCATCGTTTCGCGCCGGCGCGAAATCGTTTTGACTGGAATCGTCACGACGGATGAAGTGGTCATCAGCTCCGAAATCACGGGGCGGCTGCAACATTTGCTGGTGCGGCAAGGAGACAGGGTGACGAATGGACAGTTGATCGCCGTCATCCAGCCGCAGGAGCGCAAGGCGGAGTTGGATTTTTACACCAACAGCGCCCAACAGTCCTCGGCCCAAGTCACCGAAGCGGAGGCAGACCTCGATTTTCAAAAGGCGCAAAGCAGCAATCTCATCTGGCAGAGCGAGGCCAACCTGGACGCCACCAAAGATCAAGTGGCCCAAGCCCAGGCGGACCTGGAAAACGCGGAGCTGACTTTCAAGCGCGAGCAAGATTTGAATAAGCAGGGCGTGAATTCGGCCAGTGAATTCGACCAGGCGCGCACGGCTTATGATGCGGCCAAGGCGCGGGTGAATTCGTTGCGCCACCAAACCGTGGCGGCGGAGGCGGCAGTGGCCCTGGCCAAATCAACCAGCGACCAGATCGCCGCCCGGCGCGCGGCGGTGGCCGCCAGCAAGGACCAGCACGCGGCGGCGTCCGCCCAGTCCCGGCGGGCGCGGGTGCAGTTGGATTACACCCAAATCCGCGCCCCGTCGGACGGGATCGTTGATGTTCGGGCGGCGTTGGAAGGGGAGGTGGTCAATCCGGGCCAGGGCATCGTCACGTTGATTGATCCCGGCCAGTTGTGGGTGCGGGCGGACGTGGAAGAAACTTATATTGACAGCTTCAAGCTTGGCGACAAGCTGCCCGTGCGGCTGCCATCCGGCGCCGAGCGCACGGGGACGGTCTTTTTTCGCGGGATTGACGCGGATTACGCGACGCAACGGGACGTGAGCCGGACCAAACGGGACATCAAGACTTTTGAAATCCGCCTGCGGTGCAACAACGACGACCAGGCGCTGGCGGTCGGGATGACGGCCTATGTCACCCTTGCGCCGCGCGCGCCCTGACCATGTTTGCCGTTGAGGTTGAAAATCTGGCCAAGCGCTTCGGCGATTTTCTCGCCGTGGACCATCTGAATTTCAACGTGGAGAACGGCGAGATTTTTGGTTTGCTCGGGCCAAACGGCGCGGGCAAATCAACGCTCATCCGCATGTTGACCACGCTGGTGCCGCCCACCGAGGGGACGGCGCGCATCGAGGGCTTTGACATCGTCACCCGCCCCAATGATGTGCGGCAGTGCATCGGCGTCATTCCGCAGGCGATGACGTCGGACCTGGACCTGAGCGCGACGGAGAACATGATCATCTTCGCCAAGCTCTACGGCATCGGGCGGGAGAAGCGGAAGCAGACCATAGCGAACCTGCTTAAGGCGGTGGACTTGGAAAAGTGGGCGGACAAACCGGTCAAGATGTTTTCCGGGGGCATGAGGCGGCGGCTGGAAATCGCCCGCGGTTTGGTGCATGAGCCGAAGCTGTTTTTCCTAGATGAACCGACGACCGGCCTGGACCCGGTCTCGCGCGTGGCGGTATGGGAGATGCTGGCGAAATTGAAACGGGAGCGCAACCTGACCATTCTGATGACGACGCATTACATGGACGAAGCCGACAAATTGTGCGACCGCATCGCCTTCATTGATCATGGCAAAATGATGGCGCTGGATTCGCCGCTGAAACTCAAGGCCTCGATCCCGGGCAAGAACATCCTGGAGGCCGGCTTCTCCCGCGTGCCGCCGGGCTGGGAGGCTGTGCTCAAGGCGCTGCCGGACGTGGCGGAGGTGAAGGCGTCGGACAGCGTTTTTCGCATTTCCTCACATAACGGCCCGCGCACGACGACGGCATTGCTGGAGGCGGTGCGCGCGGCGGGCCTCACCCTCACCTCGCTCTCGGTGCAAAGCACGACGCTGGATGACGTGTTTGCGCATTACACCGGGCATCAATTGCGCGACACGTTGCACGAAGCGGCGGGTTACAGCAGCGAGTTCATGTACCAAAGCAAGAACGGATGAACCGCATCATGGCCATCATCGAACGCGACCTGCGCCGCTTCCGGCGCAGCCCGACGCTGATTATCGTCTCGATGGTGATGCCGCTGGTTCAATTGGTGGTGCTGGGCTATGCCTTTGGCGGGAAGGTCAAGCATCTGAAAGTGGGGATTTTGGACCAGGACCGCGGCATGCCGGCGATCAAGGTGCGCGAGATGGCGTCGGCCGTGGCCGCTAACGCGCAGACGTTTGAAAGCATCTACTACAATGATCAAGGGACGGCTTTGCGCGATTTGCACGACGGCAAAATCAGCGGCTTGCTGAACATCCCGCCGGAATTCTCGCGCAAAGTGCTGGCGGGGACGAACCCGAAAATCGCGCTGGTGGAAGACAACACCGACCAATTCGCCGCCTCCGCCCTGGAAGGAGCGCTGAACCAGATGCTGGCGCCCTATAACCAGCCGGCTTTGCCCGCCCGCCTGGGCGCCAACGTCACGCTCTCGGTGGTCGAGGTCTATCCTTACGTGCCTTACATCCAGTATTTGCTGCCGGGGACGATTGTGCTGGCGATCTTTGTCTCGGCCATGATCGGCGGGGGGATCATTTTTATTGACGACAAGGCGCGCGGGCTGCACGAGGGTTATCTGGTCACGCCCATTCGCAAATTGGAACTGATCCTGGGCTTCAACCTGGCCGGCGCGGCCAAGGCCATCCTAACCGGCCTGGTGCTCATAACGCTCGGTTCGATCATCGCGGGGATACCGGACCCGCTGAACCTGGCGCGATTTGCGCGGATGATGGTGCTGGTGGTGGCGACCTCTTTGGCGCTGATCAGCCTGATGTTTCTGCTCATGGTGCGGGTGAGCGATCCGCTGGTGCCGCGCGCAATATTTGGAGTGTTGAACACGGTCTTATTTTTCCCCAGCGGCGCGGTTTATCCAATCCAGGCCTTCCCGGCGTGGATGAAGGTCATCACGGCGGTGGACCCCTTCACCTACGCGGTGCATGGGTTCAAACAATTGATTTTGAAGAACACCGGCTTGGCGGCCATTGGCGGCGATTTGGTCTATCTGGCGCTTTTCACGCTCATCTCCATTACCGCCGCCACGATGTTGTTCCGGCGGACGCTGTAGCTTCCAAAGTTCAGATGGCGCCGGCCAACTCCTTGCGTTTCAAGCCCAGCCGGAAAAGAGATTGGAGCAACAAATCCGATGAAACGGTGGCGTCGGCCTTCTCCATTTTTGCCACGCGGGACTGGCTGGTCTGGAGGCGCGCCGCTGCCTCCACTTGCGTCAAGTGCAACTTCTGCCGCTTATGTCTCAGCAACCGGCTCAAAGTGCGGCGCAACTCGATGTATTCGATGTCGGCTTCCGAAAGATTAAGAAACTCTTTGACGGAACCTTCCACCCATCCATTTTTCAACTTCTTCATAATCTGCTCGCTTGGTAAAGCATGAGCCGCCGTTGGCAGCTTTCGATGGTTTGCCGGGGCGTCTGGTTGGTCTTCTGCCTGCACCCCAGACTATGTCAGAATGGGCATATTGTCAATCCGCATTTGCACTTCATCGGGGACATGAATCAGCTTCGGAGTCGTAAAGTTGCCACATACGCGCCGTCCACTTCTTCGATGAACGGGAGCAGCTGGCGTTCGTTTTCCAAATTAAAACCAGGATGCTTTTCCAGGAAGATCCGCACCACTTCCCCGTTCTCCTCCTTCTCCAGACTGCACGTGCTATAAACCAGCGTGCCGCCGGGTTTCAGCTCTGAGGCGGCTTGGGACAGCAGCGCCGCCTGCGCTTTGCTCAATCGTTGGATCTCCCGCGGTTGAATCCGCCATCGCAAATCAACCCGCCGCCGCATGACGCCTGTGTTGGAGCACGGGGCGTCAATAAGAATCCGGTCGAACAAGCCCGGCGCGGCGGAAGTCTCAACGCAGGCAGCGCCGAGGCGGCGGCAGTTTTCCTCCAGCAGCTTGAGCCGCTCCGGCTGGTTGTCGCGCGCCGCGATGCGCCCGCGATTGCCCATGCGCTGGGCGATGTGGCAAGTCTTGCCGCCGGGCGCGGCGCATAGATCGAGGATCGTTTCGCCGGGTTGCGGGTCCAACTGCCGCACGGCCAGCAGCGTGCTGGGGTCTTGCACGTAAAACCAGCCGTCTTGCAAGCTCCCCAGCGAAGCCAGCGGCGGATGGCGGCGGAGTTCAAAGACCGAATGCGGCCCGGTCCAATCCCATTCGCGTTCCTCAAACTCGACGCCTTCCTGCTGCCAGCGGGCGGCCAGCCGGGCGGCGTCGGTTTTCAATTCGTTCAGCCGCGCAAACATGGGCGGGGGCCGGTTGTTCCAGTCCAGCAATCGCTCCGTCTGCTCCCGGCCCCAACGGGCTTGCCAACGCTCGACCAGCCAGAAGGGGTGGGAATAACCCGTGGCCGGATCGGTTTTTTTCAGGGCTTTCAGCGTTTGCCTGGTCTGTTCTCGTTCTCGGATATAACCGCGCAGGATGGCGTTAAGGAATCCGGCGCGCGGGCCAAAACCCAGGCACTTGGCCAGCTCGACCGTCTCATGCACGGCGGCGTGGTCGGGGATGCGTTGCAGCCAGAAAAGCTGGTAAAGCCCCAAATGGAGCAAGGACCGCAGCGAGGCGTTCTGGGCGCGGCCAGCGGTCTTGCGCTCCACCAGCCAGTCCAGGGCGCCTTGCCAGCGCACCATGCCATAGGCCAATTCCTGGCACAAAGCCCTGTCCGGCGGCGAAAATGCATGGCGGGCCAGTTCACGGTCCAGCAGCTTTTCCACGTAATCGCCGGAGGGGTGGCGCTGGCGCAACACGCGGATGGCAATTTCTCTTGGATTTTCATCCGTCACCCCTTAATAATGGTGCGATGGTTATGGGACGCGAGAATATAGCAACAAAAGAAGACCTGGATAAACTGGCCGCTGCAGGCAAGCTGACGCGCCAAAATGTCGAGGCCTTGGTGGCTTTGTCCGAAAGCGGCTATTGTTTCCACCGCAGTTGGGGATTCGGCAAGATCGTGTCCATGGATGCGGTTTTCGCCCGGTGCGTCATTGATTTTCAAACCAAACCCGGCCATGCCATGGACTTGACGTTCGCGGCGGAATCACTCAAGCCGATTTCCAGCGACCACATTTACGCGCGCAAAGTGTCGGACCTGGACGCCCTGCGCCAAATGGCCGCGTTGCATCATCTGGATTTGATCAAGTTGGTCCTGCAGAGCTTCGGCAACCGCGCCACGCTGGATCAAATCCAGTTGGTTTTGGTGCCGGACGTGATCAAGGAGGATTGGAAGAAATGGTGGGAGGCGGCCAAGCGCGAATTGAAGAAAGACGGCCATTTCCAAGTGCCCAACAAGAAGACCGACCCGATCATTTACCAGGCCAAAGAAGTCTCCCTGCAAAGCCGGCTCATGGGCGAGTTTCGCGCCGCCAAGGGCCTCAAAGCCCGCGGTACTGTCGCCCACGAAATCCTCAAGAGCTTTTCCGATTTGGGCGATGGCGCCGGCGTGGCCAAAGAGGTGATCAACACCTTGAACTCCGAGATTTTGACCCACCAGCGCACCCAGCCTTCCATCGCATTGGAGGCCATTTTTGTCCGGGACGAGATTCGCCAGACCGCCGGAGTAGAGCCGGGCGAGGGCGAACTGACGGCGGCGGCAATCTGGCAGCAGGAGTTGGCGAAGGTCGGATCGGTCCTGGAGCCGATGCCCGCCGCCAAACACCGGCGCGCCTTGCAATCCTTCAAGGAGAGCGCCGGCGAGCGCTGGTCCGACGCCCTGCTGTCCGCCCTCAATCATGTTTCCGCCAAACTGGCCGGAGAAGTCGCTCATGCGTTGATCGCAGGCGGCAAACCGGACGCCTTGAAGGAAATGCTGGCCCGCCTGATCAGCCAGCATCAGGCCAGCAGCGATCTGCTTCTCTGGCTGGCCCGCGAGCGGTCGGATTCCTTCGCCGACATTCTCGGCCCCGAGGTCTTTCGGGCCATGCTCACGGCGATGGAGCGGGACCAATTCAATGAAAAGCGCTCCAACAAGCTGCGCGATTTCATATTGGACGATCAAACCCTCCTGGTGGAGTTGATCGGCTCGGCCGACCTGGAGGTGATCAAGGACCTGACCCGCGCCCTGCAATTGTCGCCGTGCTTTGATGACATGGACAAACGCTCGTTGCTGGCGCGCATCGTCAAGACCTACCCGGCGGTGCAGACGATGATTTCCGGCGACCAGACCAAGCAGGATAGTTCCTTCCTGGTTTCCTGGCCGAGCCTGGAGCGGCGCAAGGATGAATACGCCGAATTGGTGCAAAAATCCATTCCGGCCAACTCCAAGGAGATCGCCGTGGCGCGGAGTTATGGCGACCTGCGCGAGAACCACGAATACAAGGCCGCCAAGGAAATGCAGAAAATGCTCATGCGCCGCAAAGGCGAGTTGGAAACGCAATTGGTGCGCGCCCGCGGCACCGATTTTGCCAATCCCCGCACCGACGTGGTCAGCCTGGGCACCGAGGTCAAAGTAACCGATCTGGATTCGCAGAATCCGGAACATTTCATCATTTTGGGGGCGTGGGATTCCGACCCGGAGAAGGGCGTCATCAGTTATTTGACGCCGGTGGGCCAGGCGCTGCTGAATCGCAAACCCCAGGAAGAGGTCGAAGTGCTCGTGGACAACGCCAAGAAACGTTACCGGATAGATTCCATCGCGCCGTATCATTCAACTTAGGACACAGCTCCGGCAACGTGGCGAAAGAAGAGCCAATAGAATTAGAGGGCACAGTGACGCAGGTGCTGCCGGGCACCATGTTTCGCGTGGCGCTGCCCAACGGGCACGAGGTGCTGGCCCACATTTCCGGCAAGATGCGCAAGAATTTCATCCGCATCAGCGTCGGCGACAAAGTCAACGTGGAGATGTCCCCCTACGATTTGGGCAAGGCGCGCATCACCTTTCGGCACAGCTAATTTTGGCTTTATGATTTTGACCAGCGCAGAAGCCGACAGCCTCGTGGAAGTCCGGCATCGTTCGCCCCACGCCCTTTTGGGGATGCATGCTTTGGGTGATGGTTCGGGCATGGTCGTGCGCGCTTTCCACCCGCGCGCGGTTGAAGTCGAATCCGCTCCCGTCCACGAGAAAAACAAGCCGCGCGTCAAACTCAAACAGGTCCGGCCCGGCCTTTTTGAGGGCGTCACCAAGGAGGCCAAGTCGGTCTATGCCTACGATCTGCTCATCACGCTGGACAACGGCGCAAAAATTCAAGCCCGTGATCCCTATTCCTTCCTGCCCACGCTCGGAGAAACCGACCTCTTCCTCTTTGCCCAGGGCAACGAACGGCGCATCTACGAAAAATTGGGCGCGCAATTGCGCACGGTGGATGGCGTCGAGGGCGCCAGCTTCGCGGTTTGGGCGCCCACCGCCCAGCGCGTCAGCGTCGTGGGCGAGTTCAACAACTGGGACGGACGCCTTCACGCCATGCGGATGCTCGGCGCCTCGGGCGTGTGGGAGATTTTCATTCCCGGCGCGCGGGAAGGGGCGCTTTACAAATTCGAAATCAAATCGCCCGCCGGCGCGCTGATGCTCAAGACCGACCCTTACGGCTTCTTTTTTGAAACGGCCCCCAAGAATTCCTCCATCGTCTGGGATAACCGCAAATTCCATTGGGACGACGAGGCCTGGCTGCAAAAACGGCGCGGGGCGGACCCGCTGCGCAGGCCGTTGAGCATTTACGAAGTGCATCTGGGTTCGTGGATGAAGAAAAACAAATTCGAGTCCTTGAGCTATCGTGAACTGGCCGAACCGCTGACGGCCTACGTGCAAAACATGGGTTTCACCCACGTTGAGTTCATGCCCGTGGCCGAGCACGCTTTTTATCCCTCCTGGGGCTACCAGGTGACCGGCTTTTACGCGCCCACCAGCCGGTTCGGCACGCCGGACGATTTTCAATTCCTGGTCAACCAGCTTCACCAGGCCGGCGTGGGCGTGTTGCTGGATTGGGTGCCGGCCCATTTTCCCCGCGACGACTGGGCGCTGGCGCGTTTCGACGGCACGGCCCTTTACGAACACGAAGACCCGCGCAAAGGCGCCCACCAGGACTGGGGCACGTTGATCTTCAATTACGGCCGCCATGAAGTCCGCAATTTCCTGGCCGCCAACGCCCTCTTCTGGTGCGACCGCTTTCATATTGACGGCCTGCGCGTGGATGCCGTCGCCTCCATGCTTTACCTGGATTACTCCCGCAAACCGGGGGAATGGATTCCCAACCCGTTCGGCGGGCGCGAGAACCTGGAGGCGGTGGAGTTCATCAAACACTTCAATCATCTGGTGCAGACCGAGCATCCGGGCGTGATCACCGTGGCGGAGGAATCCACCGCCTGGCCGCTGGTCACGCGCCCGCCCTACATCGGCGGCCTGGGCTTCAATTTCAAATGGAACATGGGCTGGATGCACGACACGCTGGGCTATTTCAGCCGCGATTCCATTTATCGGAAATACCACCAGAACGATCTCACGTTTGCCATGCTCTATCATTACCATGAGAATTTCATCCTGCCGATTTCGCATGATGAGGTGGTCCACGGCAAAGGCTCGTTGCTGGGCAAAATGCCGGGTGACGAATGGCAACGATTCGCCAACCTGCGCGCCCTGCTGGCTTACCAATGGCTTTTCCCCGGCAAGCAACTGCTGATGATGGGTTGCGAATTCGGCCAGATTTCCGAATGGAACGCCAACGCCAGCCTCGATTGGTGGCTGCTGGAGCAGGGCCAGTATCATCGCGGCGTCCAACGCCTGGTCCGCGACCTCAACCGTTTCTGTCAAGACGAACCGGCCCTCTGGGAAGCGGATTACGACGCCAACGGCTTCTCCTGGATTGATTGCAGCGATGCCGACAGCAGCGTCCTTTCATTTGTCCGCCAGAACGGCGACGGCAGCCGGAAGTTGGCGATTATTTTCAATTTGACGCCTGTGTTGCGGCACAACTATCGCGTCGGCCTTCCGCAAGGCGGATTCTGGCGGGAGGTCCTCAACAGCGACTCCGGCTTTTACGGCGGGAGCAACCAGGGTAATTTTGGCGGCGTCCACGCCGGGGATTACAAAACCCACCGCCAACCCTTCTCCGCCACCTTCACCCTGCCGCCGATCAGCGCGCTGGCCTTCCGGCCCGAGGGACATTCGTAACAGCGCTCCTGGCCGGCCCGCCTTGCGCAGCCGTTTATTTGACAGCGGCGGAATGGCGGCAGGAAAGCCGACGCCATCACTTAGTGCAGGCGTGGCCTTCAAGCCAAACACGATCAACGTAGTTTGCGGGAGCCCCAAGCGAGGGCGAGGGCGCTGCGCCACCCGGCACGACTGGGCAGACGGTGCCCCTGTTGAGCCACTTGTGAATCTCCGAATGAGAATCGCTGAAGGTAAAGCCGCAGGCTCCGTTATGGAAGGAGGCCGGCGTGTCCGAGCCTGACCATGTCATGCTCATGTAATCTGCAGGAGCGAACTGGTCTCCATCATCGAAGTAGCCGTCGTTGATGCTGTCAGGATGCTCGTCGAGGAAGACATAAATATTGGCGGGTTGGGGAATGCTGCCCAGTTTCAAGTATTGCGGCCAGTCGGTATTGAATTGGTTCTTGGCCGCGTAGGTGTAATCGGCGCCGGAATTCGTGGGCCCGTCGCCACATGTGGCGCAATCGGAAAAAAGCCCGACGAAATCGTTCATGGAATAGCTGCGAACCCGGGCTGGAAATCCGGCCGTGATTTGAGCGCTGCTAAGAAAAACATCGGCCGGACACTTGTAGGATCCCACGGACTGTCCCATATACGGCCCCAAAAGCCCTTTTTGGAGCAGGCTGGTATTGGTATTCTGCTGATTTATGGACCAATCCATGACATCCACGCACCACGTATGGTAAAACCCCCTCGAAACATCAAAGTCCGATTGGGCAATGCCAAAATTATTGACGCACCGGTCGTTGTTGTCGCCGGCGTACATGGTCCAGGCTTTGCCCATTTGGTTGCCATTATTCATGCACTGGATGCCCTGGGCTTGCGTCTTGGCTTTCGACAAAGCCGGAAGCAGCATCGCGGCCAGGATGGCGATGATGGCAATCACCACCAGCAATTCTATCAAAGTGAAGCCGTGGCGCGGCCGGTTTTCACACCTCGATCCCGCCGCGGCGCGAAGGCCGGCGGCCCAGGGATTCGTTGAGATGTCATTCCTCATCATTGGCATGGCTCAACATAACCTCTTTCCTGAGAAATGTCACGCGCCAAATGGCAAAATCCAGTGATGCCTTGACCCGACTCAGCTTTATGCGAATATTTGTTTATGTGTGCAACGATCGAAATTCCTGAAAGGATTTTCAAGAAAACTAAAATCAAGGCAAACCACGAAGGCGTTCGGCTCAAAGTGGTGGAGACAAGGGCGCTGGAACGCGAGGTGGGCGGAGCGCGCGCCGGAGCATCCAAGGAGTCGGCCATGACGCCCCAGTTGCGTTTTCTGGCCATGAACCGCGCTCAACGCGCCAAATCCTTCCTGGCCGAATCCAATCAGGTCCGAAGGCTTGACGAATGGGCATTTTTGCCGCTTACATTCAGCGCGTGAAACTCATCCGGTGCATAACGTTCATCCTGCTCGCGACCCATTACGTCGTTGCCGCCGACGCGCCGAAACCAAAGCCGGAGTTCCAGTACGAAACCGAGGGCATCGAGGTGAGCCTCCCCACCGCCGATGAACCGAAGGTCACCGCCTTCAATGCCGGCACGATCAAAGCCGCAGCCAAATACCTCGACGATGGTGCGATCTGTTGGGTTCGTGAGAAGACTTGCGTCAACTGCCATACCACCGGGCCTTACATGAGCGAGCGTCCCGCCCTGACCGCCTGGCTGGGTAAACCCAATGACGAAGTGCTTGCGAACTTCGTGAATGGCATCCCTGACAAGCCCACGCAGGAGAAGGAGGAGAACGGCCTCAAGTATTATCCCGGCTCGTATTCGTCAGTCTGGCGTTCGCTCGGCCTCGCCGAGTGGGACAAGCATGTCACCGGCCAAGTTTCCGATCACACCGACCGATCGTTACGTGATATGCTCCTGCGGCAGTCGGACAACGGCGCCTTCGTGAGCTACGGCGAGGTGGAAATCCCACACATCACCACCGACTTCGAACTCACGCTGCAGGCCGCGCGCGCCATCACCGCTGCGCCTGGCTGGCTTACTCATCTCAAAAACGCTGATCTCCTGGCCCGTGTCGAAAAGATGAAGGTCTTCCTGCGCGATGCCAAACCTCGCAACGACTACGACCGGGTGCTGCGCCTGCAACTTGCGAGTTACTTGCCGGAACTCGTTACACAACGCGACCGCGATGCGGCGCTGGCGCTGCTTTCTCGTAAGCAACACCCAGACGGCGGTTGGTCGCTGCGCGACATGTCAGCCCTGAATGACTGGCATTTCACAATCAGCGATACCGTGGTCAAGCTCGTCACCAGCCTGCCTGACGCCGCAAATCCCGAAAGCGACCCCTATATGACGGCCTTAGCCATCGTGCTGTTGCGTCAAAGCAATGTGCCCGCGACCGATGACCGCATCCAGCGCGGCCTCGCCTGGCTCAAGCGCGAACAGCGCGTCTCCGGCCGTTGGTGGATGCACTCGCTTTATCGCGGCAATTACAGCTACATCACTTACATCGCCACTGCCCAGGCCATGACGGCCCTCGCCATGTGCGGCGAGATCCGATAACGCCTCACCAACGGCAACGATATGCGGCGGGCAATTCGCCATTAAAAAATATCACGTACGGCCAGTTGGGGGGCCCCGGCCGTACGATTGATGCATCTCCTTAACGCGCTGCAACGACCATCTCCGGCGCTGGAGCTTTGACTGTTGGAGACGTTACGACGGTTGCCGGTATTTTACGAGCCTCGGCTGCCGCAGGCGTGACCTTGAGTTCTCCGTGCCAGTGGTGCCAGTCACGTCCGTCGCGGACGATGCACCCGGTCGTGGTGAAGACGGTGATAATACAGGCTATAAGCACTCTTTTCATAAGTCCTCCTTTCGACTTCTTCAATGTGCGCTCCGAGCGGCAGATTTTCCAGTGGGACATGGCCCTAAAGAAGGCACGGAGATTCCCCCGATTTGGGTGGCATCCATCAAATCACACGCCGCTTTCAAACGGGCCGTTTTGGTTTTACCAATCCCAACGGGATTGAATCTTTTAGCCCAGGGTTGGCCCGATTCCGAGAGGGCTACCCTGGGTGAAATCCCGAACATTCCCTACCCTGAAAGGGTTGCATCAATTTGCGAGCGATTGTGGCATGGCCTCAGAATGCCGGAAGGGAGAATTTGATTCAACTCTTTCAGAGTTGTTAAACTTAAATGGCGTTACCCAGGGTAGTCCCTCTGGGAATCGGGACAACCCTGGGCTGAGTGATTCAATCCCTTCGGGATTGGCGGACAGGTATTTCAGTGCGGTGATGAACAGCCCATTTTTATCCGCCGAAAACAGCGAAGAACCTCCAGCTTTTCGCTATGCCGCCTGGATTCCATGTCTGAATGCGCAGTAGCCTGCTTCCTCGGCCTCGGCCAAGCGATTAAACTTGAGTTTTGCCGGTTAAAGGACGAACGATTTGCGCAGTGCGGGAAGAAAACGATATATATGCGATTATCAAGACCCGTTTATGAACGTCCACTGAGGGATCATAGAAATCACGAAGAACACAAAACAAAGATTCTGGGTTTGACATTCATAATGCCAATTACGCATCTTACAGGCAAAGATGTCGGGAATCGAAGACAATGCAACTGCATCGAGTGGGGGTTTAGCCCACGAGCTTCACAGTTTTCTTTTGGACTCCCAACAACGAATGCAGACGGCGTATGACCGAATTCAAAAGCGCGCGACCGAAGATCCCGGGACGGCTGGAGATCAGGCAGAGAGGAATTGGGCAGAACTGTTCCGAGAGTGGCTTCCGCCTTACTTCCAAGTCGAAACCAAAGGAAGAATCCTCAGCCCTTCAGGAGAACCGAGTCCGCAAGTTGATCTCGTTGTTTTGACGCCGGGTTATCCAAAGGGCCTTCTCTCTCAAAAACTCTATATGGCAGGCGGAGTTGCGGCTGCTTTTGAGTGCAAAACCACGCTGAAATCTCAACATATTCACGAAGCAGTGGAAACCAGTGCAAAAATCCGACGCGCAATTCCCAAGCGCGAGGGCAGCCCTTACAAAGAGTTGAATTCTCCGATCGTCTTCGGATTGTTGGCTCATTCGCATCAATGGAAAGGAGATAATTCAAGGCCGGTGGAGGTCATAACCGACAGCCTCGTTGCTTCAGACAAGGAAATCGTTCTTCATCCGAGAGAGGCGCTGGATGTTTTGTGTGTCGCTGATCTCGGAACGTGGAGCATAACAAAAATGAACTATATGGGAACTCATGGTTTTCCAACTAAGGAATTGGCCGCGATTTACGGAGGGCATGCTAGTTCCGCCTACATTCGGCACGGTCTAAATATCGCGCAAAGGAAGTTTAATTATTCGCCATTGGGAACGCTTTTCTCCTCTCTTTATCATAAACTTGCATGGGCTTTTCCCGATATGCGCGAAATGGACAATTATTTCAGGCAAGTAAACATTGCCGGTGAAGGCGAAGGGGCTACTCGCCCTTGGGATGCGTCGATTTACTCTGATAAAATAAGACAAAGAGTGCAAAACGGCGAATGCCGTAACGGCGCCGCCTTTTTTGACGAGTGGTCGCTTGTTTTCATGTAGGACTATCCTTGTTAGCTAAGTAGGTGATCGCAATTATGTGCAAGGGGTCGCTTTCTAAACGCTCGTGTTCATTCGTGAACGCGAGCAGGGAAGAAGCGCAATGCCAATGGGCCATTTTTAAGCCAGAATCCCGTGTGCCACTTCGCCGGAAACATCTGTCAAGCGAAAATCGCGGCCTTGGTAGCGATACGTCAGCCTCTTGTGGTCAATGCCGCACAAATGGAGCATCGTGGCGTGCAAATCATGCACGTGCATCTGCTCCGAGTCTTCCACGTACTTGTAGCCCAATTCGTCCGTCTGGCCCCACGTGACGCCCGGTTTGACCCCGCCGCCGGCCATCCAGATGGAGAAGGCGTTGATGTGGTGGTCGCGCCCGCTGCCCTGGCCCATGGGTGTGCGGCCAAATTCACCGCCCCAAATCACCAGCGTGTCTTCCAGCATGCCCCGCTGCTTGAGGTCCTTGAGCAGCGTCGCCGAAGCCTGATCCACTTCCCTGGCCGCAATGGGCATTTGATGGGCGATATCGCCGTGATGGTCCCACGCGCGGTGGTAAAGCTGGATGAAACGGACGCCGCGCTCCGCCAGCCGCCGGGCCAGCAGACAATTGGAGGCGAAGCTGCCGTCGCCGGGATGCTTGACACCGTAGAGGTCCAGGACGGAGGCAGGCTCAGTTTTGAAATCCGACAATTCCGGCACGGAAACCTGCATGCGAAAAGCGAGTTCGTATTGACTGATGCGGGTCTGGATTTCCGGGTCGAAATGGTCCTGCGCCAGAAAGCCGTTGAGGCGGTTGACCTCTTCGATGACCTGACGCTGGGCGCTCTGGCAGACGCCCTCGGGATTGCCGACGTAGTGGACCGGGTCGCCGTGGGATTGAAGCATCACGCCTTGAAATTCGCTGGGCAAAAACCCGCTGGACCATTGCCGCGCCGACACCGGCTGCGCCCCCTCGCCGCTGCCTTGCGATGTCAAGACGATGAATCCCGGCAGGCTGTCGGTCTCCGCGCCCAGGCCGTAGAGGAGCCACGAACCCATGCTGGGCCGGCCCTTGATGGAGGTGCCGGCATTCATGAAGGCGTGGGCCGGATCGTGGTTGATCTGTTCCGTGTGCATCGAGCGCACGATGCAGAGGTCGTCCGCCATGCCGCCAATGAACGGGAAGAGCGTCGAGATTTCCTGCCCGGATTGTCCCCAACGCTTGAATTCAAAGGCCGGCGCCAGCGCCTTGAGCGTGGCGCCCTGCAATTGCGCCAGTTGCTGGCCTTTGGTGAACGATTCTGGAAAAGGCTGGCCGCCTATTTTTTTCAGCGCCGGTTTATTGTCAAAACTTTCCAAGTGCGACGGGCCGCCGGCCATGCACAAATGAATGATGCGCCGGGCGCGCGGCGGGAAATGCGTTGGATTGACCACGCCCCGCCACTTCTGGTCCGCAGCCGCCGCCGCGAAGGAAGCCGCCGGGTTCAACAATGTGGCGAGCGCCAGCCCGCCCAGACCGTAAGCGCCTCGGCTCAGAAAAGTCCGGCGGCTGAGGCCGCGCGCGAAGTTGTCATCTATAGGTTTCATGCGATTTCCTTCTCAATACACGGTGATTGTTTCATGCAAATTCAAAATAACGCGGCAGACCGGCGTCCAGGCCAGCAAATCGGTGTTCGCGCCGCCGGCGCGTTGCTCGGCCAGGAATTGCCGCAACGAATCCAATTCCCGCGGTTTGAGAGGCCGCGCCAGGGCGCGCTCGGCGGCCGATTCCAGACGCTGGTCGTCGGTGCCGGGGTGCGCCAATATAAGCCGCGCCAGGGCCTGCGCCGCCTCGACGAACGTCGGGTCGTTCAGCAGCGTCAGCGCCTGTTGCGGCGTGTTGGAGAGATTGCGCGCGCAAGTGCATTCCTCGCGCGAGGGCGCGTCGAAATTCGCCAGCGCCGGCTGCAAAAATGTCCGCTGCCAATGTATGTAAAGGCCGCGGCGGTATTGGAGGTCGCCCGTGGCGGCGGTGTAGCCGCGGTCGGGGAATTGCAAGTTGGCATAATAACCCGCCGGTTGATAGGGATAAAAGCTCGGCCCGCCCAGGACCGGGTTGAGCAGGCCAGCGATGGCGAGGGCGTTGTCACGCACAAATTCCGCGTCCAGCCGGCGGGGCGACTGGCAGGAAAGCAGACGGTTGTTGGGGTCAAGCTCGCGCATTTCGGGCCGCAGGCCGGATTGCTGCCGGTAGGTCGAGGAGAGCACGATCTGCTTGACAATATGTTTGACGTTCCAGCCGCTGTCCTCGAACTCGACCGCCAGCCAGTCGAGCAATTCCGGGTGTGTGGGCCATTCGCCCTGCGTGCCCAGATCGTCCACCACCCCCGAGAGGCCCGCGCCGAAAAACTGTTTCCACAGGCGGTTGACCACGGCGCGCGCGGTCAGCGGATTGTCCCTGGAAACAAGCCAGCGGGCCAGGTCCAGGCGCGTCAGGCGGCGGCCCTCTGGATTGGGGATTTGCGGCAGAAAATGCGGAACGCCCGGCTCGACGATTTCACCCTTGTCATCCTGCCAATTGCCGCGCGCCAGCACGCGCATGGTGCGGGGCTTGACGGCCAGGGTGACCATCGTGGAAGCGAGGCCGTGATTGTATTCTTGCGCGTCATGCTCCATTTGTTGCACTGCCGCCAGTTCGCCGCTCCAGCCGGCGCCGAGGAAGAACGCCTTCTCCAGCCCGCGCTCCGCGCCCGCGCCGCGCAGGAAACTCCCCGAGGATAACGCGCGCCGAAGATTCTCATCCGCACCGGAGAGCATCGGGTCGGAACCGGCAAACGGCGAGATGGAGATACGCAGGCAGGCCGCTTTGTGTTCCTTGAAATGGAGCACGAGCGAATCTCCGTCGCTGACGTGAACCGGCCGCTTGAGCAGCCAGACGGCGCTTTGATAATTGCTGGCGTCTGCAGCCGCGATTTTCCATCCCCGGCTCAGGCCCGGCAGCGTCTCGCCGTTGAAATAATGATCCATTTTGTGGTCGGCATCGGAGACGGAGTATTCCAACGGCTCGGTGGCCGCCTGTCCATTACGTTTGAGGCTGGTGTCAAATGAAATCACGGTCCTCTCCGCCTTGTCGCGCAACACCCGGCCGGCGTTATTGGAAAGGGGAATCAATTCCACGCGAATGGCCGCCAGCCAATTCGATGCCAGCGGCAGCGCCACTTGCGTCTCGCCATTTCCGCCGGCAAAGACAATGGCGTGATCGGCGCGAACGGCAAAATTGGTGTCCGCCAGGCTGGCTCGATTCGTGGTGAGAAGGATGATGGCGGGCGGCGGCGTGAGCCAGCCGTCCTTGTGCGCGCTCACAAACGCGGCGCCTTCGCTGCGCCATTGGGCGAACGCGGCTTTCTCAACCGTTTTCAATTTGATCGAGGCGCGCGCGATGCGGTCGTCCATCTCACCGTTCAGGCGCGCCAGGCGTTGCTGGAGGTATCGGTCCGGGACCTGGATTTCCGGCGGAAACGGCGAGTCGTTGTCGAGACCCCGGAGTTCGGGCGCGTCCTCGTCCGCATTATAAATTTCGTAACAGCCCCATTCCTGGATGTCGGCGAAGAAGGCTTCCATTTGATAAAAGTCCTTGGTCCAAAACGGATCGTACTTGTGGTCGTGGCATTCGCAGCAACCCATGGTCGAGCCAAGCCACGTCCCCGCCAGGGTGCGGACGCGGTCGGCGGCGTACTTGGCCAGGTATTCTTTGGGTTGCGCGCCGCCTTCGCGGGTTTTCATATTGAGGCGATTGTAGCCGGTGGCGACTTTCTGTTCGGCTGTGGCATGGGGCACGAGGTCGCCCGCGATTTGCTCGATGGTGAATTGGTCGAAGGGCTTGTTGGCGTTGAACGAGTTAATCACATAATCGCGATACGGATAATCCCGCTGAATCTGGTCGCCGTGGTAGCCCACCGTGTCGGCGAACCGCACGTCGTCCAGCCACGGCACGGCCATGCGTTCGCCGAAATGCGGCGAGGCCAGCAACCGGTCCACCTGCCGTTCATAAGCCTTGGGGCTGTCGTCCCGCAAGAACTCGCTGATCTCCTCCGGCGTCGGCGGCAACCCTGTCAGGTCCAGGCTGAGGCGGCGCAAAAGGGTGCGTTTATCGGCCTCGGGCGAATGTTCGATGTGGCGGTCTTCGAGCGCGCTGAGAATGAAGGCGTCAATCGGCCCGCGCACGAAGGCCGAATCCTTCACTGTGGGAATGGCCGGGCGGACCGGCTTGATGTAGGCCCAATGCGGCTCGTATGGGGCGCCTTGGGCGATCCATTGCTTGAGCGTCTCCTTTTCCGCGGCCGTGAGCGCCTTGTGGGTGTCCGGCGGCGGCATGAGATCCTCGGCATTGGTGGCAAAGATATGTTGCACCAGCAGGCTCGCCTCCGGCTTGCCTGGGACGATCGCCTTGAGATCGAGGGCGGTCTCGCGCACGTCGAGGCGGAGTTTGGCTTTGCGGCGGTTTTTATCCGAGCCGTGGCAGATTAGACAATTCTCGGCGAAAATCGGCCGGATGTCGCGATTAAAGCGGATGGTTTGGCCCGCCTCGGCGCAGATACCCCTTCCCGCGCCCAAAGCCAAAGCCAGGAGCAAGCCAACAAACCGCTTGAATGGCGACAACATGCCTACGTATAGACGCTAATGATGCCCTATTTATTCCGTTTTGCAATGATCTGTTGCTAATTGTCTGCCTGCTGGCTTCCGTTGTCGCCGGGCCGTGGGACATTTAGCTGGACGACCATCACCTTCTCATGGCTCTGAGCAACGGTTTCGGATAATAACCTGCATGCCCCGTTCAAACAGTTCAGAACGCTTTGACTCAGACCACTTGTTTGCCTCTTTTCTATACTTGGCAGCCGTCTCGCTGCCGGTGGTCTTGTCTGGATAGTCGAAATCTTTGTCCGGGACAGGGTCGCACTTTTTATTGGTGCTCATTTTAGATTCTTTGGTCGTGCGCATGTTTGCCTCACTCTCCCTTATAATCAACACTTTTTCTCAAGATTTTCAACAATCAGTTTTCCACAGGCTGGATTAGGACGCTGTCTGAACAACGGGGAGCGGGTGTCCTGGGCGGAAATATGAGAACGCGCACGATTTTTGATGGCGAGCCTTACATGGTATCTGATGGAGAAGGACATGCGGGCCTCCAAAGCGACGTTGAGATTCGTGGAGCCGTCGGTACCTGGCCCCCCAACCCTGTTTGCCCAGGCTAAGGCCGTAAAAGGGGCACGGAATGTTCGTTCGCAAGAGTCCACTGAGACAGATCCACGCCAATGATGTCTTTAGTCACTGAGTTTCGAGAATGTAAAACCTTTGCGGGACGGTAGGAGTCAGGGTGTTGGTGACGGTGATGGTGAAATTCCCGCTGGCGCTCAGAATATTGGTTGCGACGGGCGTCCACTGGTGCAATGGCAGGCCGAGGTTCGTGCTCATCAGCACATAATATGTCCCGCCGGCCTGCCCGTTGATCCCGTTGAGCACCAGATTTGTGCCGGACAGTCTCAGGCTGGCAATGCCGGGCTTCGTCGGCAGGACCGTGCTCTCCGGCATGACGCTGATGTCATCGAGGCCGAAATTATTGTAATCATCTTCAAACCCAAATTGAAGAACCGTGTTTGTTCCAGTCGCCGAAACCACAAACTGCATGTTTGTCCAATTGTTGGCGTCAAGATTCGTTGTGTCAAGAATAGTGCCTCCATTCCACGACACAAGAAACTCTCCGGGGTCTGGATCGGGGTTTTCGAACCAAAATGAGAGCAAATAGCTTGCTCCCGCAGTTGTGGACAGGGTTTGGGAAAGATAACCGAGTGAGCCGGACGTTCCCAATGCTGCTTCGTATCGCCCGAAGTAAGGCGTGATTCCAAAAAAAGCGGCGTCGTGGTCCACAGAAGTATTGCTAGTGTCTCCGGATGAGGTCCAGTCGGTGAAATTTCCGGTTTCAAAGCCGCCATTCAGAACCAGCCCCGAATTCATGGCAGTGAAATTCACCAGCACCGCCTGCCCGGTGCTGAGGTTCGTGCCTCCGTCCAGGTCAACATCCGGATAGGAAAAAATATAATTTATGGGCGCGTAATCATACTCGAGTTCCACCTCCCACTGGTCGTTGGTTAAGCCGCCCAAGGCAACTATGACGTAGTCACCGTTCGAATCCGGGCGGACCTCCGTATAATACAGCTTGTTGTTGTCTTCGGATTGAAGCTCGACGTCCGGCAGGGGATTTCCCAGGTTGTCCTTGACGCTGCCATAAAACAACGCCGTGGCCTTGGAGTAGGCTAGTGTGACTTCTGTCGCACCTGCAGTAACATTGGTGCCGTTTTCCGATCCCACATAACCGTGAACGATCAGCCCCAAATCAGTGCCACCCAGAGTCCACTCACCGCTGGTGACCGGCAGGTTGAACTGCCCGTTGGTATCGGAAAAAGTGACCGCAGTCAGACCGGTGGAGGACTCCGCTAGCTCGATAATACCGGGCAATCCATTGCTGTCATTGTTGGCATCCACCACGTGGCCGGAGATACTGGGCGTGGCATTGGGGAGCGCCGCGAGCATCAGATTGGTGGTGATGGTCTGGCCGGCGGCCAGCGTGAGCACCGGTGAAGCGACGTAATTGAAAACATAATTACTGCCAAAAACAATCGGCACATACGCTCTTGGGGGGACATGCACGGTGTAGACGCCTGCATTGTTCGCCACCACACCGGCCAGTGGATCCTCCACGTCCCCGGCGTTCCCCGCACTCGGCGGCCGCAAAAGAAGCACAACAGCGTTGGGCACCGTGTCGCTGGTGTTATCGATGACCACGTTTCCTGTGATTTGTTGCGGGAAGGGAAAATTTGTGACCGCAAAAGAATTGGTGATGGGCTTGAAATGCCCCACAGGGCAGGACAACTTGAACAGATAACTCCCGACAATGTTCTGCATCAGATCGCCAGTTTGAAAATTCAATGTTGCGGTGATTTGTCCGTTGGTGGTGCCGTCCGTGTCGCCGGGCACATTGAAATTGGTCACCCCCCCAATAACCATGCCCGCCTGTCCGTCAGTCAAGCCAAACTGCTGCACAAGCAAGTCGCTGCTGTCAATGATGCCGTTGGTGTTAAGATCGAGATATTTCTGGATGACCACAGTCTCCCCGTTGGTCAACCCGTTAATTTGCAAGGTGATGTAACCGATGTAGGTGTTGCTGACTGCGTTGGGCGTGACGGAAAACGTCACCTGGGCCCGCGCCGTTTGAGCTTGAGCGAGGCTGGCAAGCAAGGCCAGCCCAATGAAAAGGGAATGCAGTTTTGTTTTCATAATAGATCGAGTTTCGCCTTGTTGCTGATTGAGCCTCGGCCTGGAAAACTAAGACTCCGGCCGCGAGCAACGGTTGTGGGCTGCTCCCGCTCATGTTTCAGCGATGGTGACGGAGGGCCGTTCAGGCGTCAAACTCAGAAATGACCTCGTCAGAGCAGACGAGGCGCTTAGAGCCTTTGGGATTTATCGCTTTGAACTTGCCCCCGCAGTGAAAGGCCTAGGGGTCAGTCCTAGGAAATTGGTAAACAAAAAAAAACGAACACCAATTGTCGGGGACCATTTTGCTTTGTTTGTTCTCCGTCCTTTAGCCCAAAGGAAGGAAAGACAGGCTCGCGCAGAGGCGCAAAGAACGCAGAGAATGGACACAATGCCTTTGGTTTGCACAAATGAAAGTTACTATCTGCCAATAGGTTGCATGACATGGCCCCGATTTCCGCTCTGCGTTCTCCGCGCCCTCTGCGCGAGAAAAGTCCATCAGGGCGGTTGAAGTTTGGTGGAACCAGCGTCGAGGTTGTGAAATAATGTTAATTATTGTATTTGCATTCCCGTCCAAACGTGTTAGAGTGAATTTGTGGGGCGCTCGGGCGCCTGTTCTTTGAAAGTTTGAAGGGAAAAGGGGGAAAGCAGAAAACGGGACACTACTTCCGCCGTCGCTGAGGCTTCCGCCTCCGCCAGGGCCACTGAGGACGAGATGGCGGACATGGAAGGCTAAAGGCAACAAGGAGTCTCAAATCCGGTCAGAAAGGGTGCCAATCAAGCCTACACAAGGCTAATCAAGCCTTCGAAAAATAAAAAATCATCCTGTTGTGCGTCCAAAGGCGGCAAATTTTGCCCGGTCGGCCGGGGAAATCGGCGTCAATCGGCGTCAATCGGCGTCAATCGGACTGAATCGGAGCCATGAATATTGTTTTGCGATTCTGGCCGCGAAAGACTCGAAGGAAACGAAGTTTCGAACAAGCCCATCTGGGCGGTTTATCTTCGTGCTCTTCGTGCGCTTCGTGGTGATAAAACCTCCTCGGAGATGAGCGATTAACCTTAATCCGGCAGTTGGATAGGCTTGGATTTTTTGTAAGTTCTTTATTTAATCCTAGCCAAAGATATTTGAAATTTTGAAGGCGCCGACCCGGAGGCTTCCGTTCGCCGGGAGTTCTTTCTACCGTCGGCGCCTTCAAAATTTCAAACATCTTGTGTTTTCCCCCTTCTGGACCG
>Ga0302326_10000753_pt1 | contig 85436 bp, 79 predicted proteins | sample Palsa_T0_3_FD_202264 | JGI IMG/M metagenome (GOLD analysis project Ga0302326, IMG submission 202264) | Peat permafrost microbial communities from Stordalen Mire near Abisko, Sweden - Palsa_T0_3 | ecosystem: Environmental > Terrestrial > Soil > Palsa > Peat permafrost | place: Sweden: Abisko...
TCGCCCAGGCCGACGAAGAGAAACCGTGGGCTGCGGCTGGCCAGGACCCGCAGCGCGACCTTGGCGGTGAGGGCGTCCGGGCGATAGTCGCCCTCGCCCGGGAACGGCCTCGTGCGAGCCCCGCCATCGAGCAGCGTCGCCGTCGCCTCGTCCGCGCGTAAGACCTCGCCCCGCTCGACGCGTTTTCGCCCGGCGCTCACCACCAGGCCGGACACGTCGGCCGAAGCTGCACGCGCGATGACCGGCCACGAGCTCACCACCGCCACGTCATCCGCGCCGCTCGACGCGACCACGTCGTCGACCACGGTGTGCACCGGCGGACGCGCGCAATCGTTGCTGTCGCATCCGGGATCGGGTCGACCCGCGAAGATCTCCAGGTACCCCGGCAGCGAGATGAACTGGGGACCGGTGGCGGAGATGTCCGCGCCGTGTCCCGGTGCGCCCAGGGCGACGGCGCGCGTCTCCACGAGGTGCTGCACGTTGGGCATGAGGGTGCGGGGGCCGGCCCAGGCCAGCGGGTTCATGCCGCGCGCCTGCGCCACCGCGCGGTCCGCCCCGCCGAAGACCTCCTGCCAGCGCACGCCGTCGAGGACCACCAGCACCACCGCCCCCTCGGAGCGCTCCTCGGGTTCGCGCTCGCAGGCCGCGGACGTTCCCTCGAAGGAATGCGCGTCACGAGGCGGTACGGGCGTCGACGCGCCCCACGTCGCCTCGGCGCGACCGATGAACGAGACCGGGATGGCGAGGACGAGGAGAACGGCGAACCGCCGAAGCGGACGGTGCAGTGGATGCAAGAGACCTGATGAACTGTGTCATGCGCAGGAGAGACAGGCCAAATTCGGTCACGGATTTGGACAATACACGGTGTTGCTGTCGCTGCAGATGGGGACGCAGGGCATGTACGCGGAGACGGCACTGATGAGGCACTCGCAGGTGGGCTCGTTGGCGCAGGCGGAGGGATAGGAGTAGCAGCCTATGGCAAGATCGGCGGAGCTCGTCAGTGCACCGCCTTGCACGTGGCAGTCCCCGCTGAAGGTGCTGTGGCCGCTGCCTCCGCCAAAGCAGTACGTGCCGGAGGGGCACGCGCACTGCGTGCACCAGCTGAAGGGAGCGTACCCGTCCGGCGGCGGCGGATACCCGCTGTCGACCGGGGCAAAGAAGCCGTCGTCGTACGACGCGTCGTCGCCTTGCTGCGGGGCCGGGGAATCGGATGAGTCGACATCCGAGATGATGTCGTCGCCGTTGCCGAGGGGCTTCTGCGAGTTACTGCATGCACCCGCGACGGCGAACAGTGAGGCCAGGAGCACCAGGGCAGTCGACCGGGCCCTTCGCATGAAAGGATCCTAGCTTAGACCCCAGTCACGTCCGAACCGGGCGTCGATGATCACCGGAGTCCGCGCGAAGGCGCACACACCAGCACCGATCCCCTCCGCCCGGGTCATCGCGCCACGCGCGCCGTCCGGGCTAATCGCCGCCCGACGAGGGAGGGGGCTCGGAGGGACGCGCGGAAGGGGGTCGCGTGGTGCGTGCCGACCCATCACGGCGCGGGGGCGGACGCGTGGTCCGAGTATGGACGGCCGACGCGCGCACGCGGGAGGATGACCGGGGGGGCGGGCGCGAGCTCCGACGCGAGGCGCAGACCCGGAGCACGCGGCCACGGAGCTCGAGGACGCAGTCCAGCATCGCGGCGATCTGTGCCTCGTGAGGGGGCACGTGCATCCAGCCGCGGACCACTCGCGACAGGCCGCCGTGACGGACACGGAGCTCGCGCGTAGTCGGGCTGGCCGCGACCCCGCGCAAGTGCTGGTCGATCTCGTTCAATGCGTCCTCGATGGCGGTGCGCCGGGCGACGTCGGGCAATATCGCTCATGCTAACCTCCCGGGCGCCACCCCATGCAAGAGCCCATCGCGACATTCGACGATTTCTTTGGGCCTCCTTCAGGTTCAGTGGAAAGCAAATCGACCGTCGTAGTTCGAGGACGGGCATGGGGTTCGAGGTACGTGCACGTGCGCGATCACCAGGACGAGCACGTCCTCTCGAGCACGGTCTCGAGAACGAGGGCGAGCACGATGCAGCGCCAGCGGCCCATGTTGCTGAGCATGGCGACTACACGCTCGGCGCAGGCGTGAACGCCGGAGACACCGAGGCGCCTCCGCGCCAGAAGCCGGAGGAGGAAAAGAGCCGGCGATCCATCGCCCCGCTTCTGCTCCTTCTCGTCGCGGGGCTGGTCGCGGCTGCGCTCCTGACTCTGCGGATACGCCTCGAGCCTCCGACCGTGCCGCCCTACGCGCTCTCCGTGGTGCCCGACGCCGGGGTCGTGGTGCTGAAACGGCCGGATCGCTTCCGGGTGGACATTCATCCTCAGGTGGAGGTCGTGGGGGCGGTCGGCGCTCGTGGATTCCTGCTTCGCGGGGAGGACGTGCGCGCCTGGGATCCTCCCTTCACCGTCGAGCGCGACGGCACGGTGCGGCTCGACGGCGCCGTCGACACCCTCTTCGCCGGCGTGCCCCCCGGGGCATGGGAGGTGGCCATCGCGGTAGGGCGCCCCGAGACGCTGCCCACCGCGCCGCGGGATATCCTCCGCGCGCGCGACGCCGGGGCGGCGGACGCCGACGCAGCGTGGCGGCTGGTGCGCGAGCGCATCGTGCTCGGCGGGTGAGCGATGCCTGTCGTGTGCGCGCTCTTCATCTATCCGGTGAAATCGTGCCGCGGGATCGCTCTCGAGCGCGCCGAGGTCCAGGCTCGCGGGCTGCGCCACGACCGCCGCTGGATGATCGTCGACGCCGAAGGGATGATGGTGACCCAGCGCACCGAGCCCAGGCTGGCCCAGGTCGAGGTGGTCGTAGACCCGGAGCGCGAGGCGCTTCTCTTGAACGCCCCCGGCCCCGGCGCGCTGCGTCTGCCTCTCGCCCCGCGGCAGGAAGCGGCCGCTCGCGTGCGCATCTGGAGCAGCGAGGTAGCGGCGGTGCATGCCGGCGAAGAAGCATCGCGCTGGGCGAGCGACCTGCTCGGCGCGCGCGCGTCCATCGTGTTCATGCCGGACGAGACGGAGCGCAGCGTCAAGACGGAGTACGGAAAGGAGGGCGACATGGTGAGCTTCGCCGACGGCTTTCCGATGCTCGTCGTCAGCACCGCTTCGCTCGACGATCTCAACGCGCGGCTGGCTCACCCGGTGCCCATGAACCGCTTCCGCCCGAACATCGTGGTCGACGGTTCCGAGGCGTGGGCCGAGGATCGATGGCGGCGCGCGCGCGTCGGCGATGTCCCGGTGCGTCTCCCCAAGCCCTGCGATCGCTGCGTCATCACCACCACCGACCAGCAGACCGGCGAGCGCGGCGTCGAGCCTCTCCGCACCCTGGCCACATTTCGCCGGACGGCCGGCAAGGTCTACTTCGGCGTCAACGCCATCCCCGACGCTCTGGGGCCCATCGCCGTCGGCGATCCCTTCACCGTGCTGGAGTCGCTGCCGTGAAGGAAGCCGCGCGCATGGGCGTCAGCGCCCAGACCAGCGCCCCCGGCAGAGACAGCAGCCCGAGCAAAACCAGCGAGCCGTCGAAGGAGTGGGTGCGATCGACCCATCGCCCCACCACCGGGTTCAGCACCACGTAGACCAGCGACTGGGCCGCCGCGGTGAGGCCTCCGGCGGTCGACACGCGCGCCGGATCGATGCGCGCCATCATGTCCGCGGTGAGCACCGTGTAGAGGCCTCCGCCGCCGGCCGCGGCCACGCCGATGAGCAGCACCGCGGCCCAGGTGTCCCGGAGCTGCGGAGCGAGGGCCAGCCCGGACTCCATGGCGGCTGCCACGAGGACCAGCTCCACGTGGGAGCGGGGGCCGCCGACGGCGCGCCGATCGCGCTGGCTCGCGAGCATCCCGAAGCCCAGCATCCCCAGATCGGCCATCACCAGCGGCAGCCAGACGTAGCGGGCCACGGCGTGCCTGGGGATCCCCCGCCCGAGCTCGATGTACTGCGGGAGCCATACGAAGACGAACATCAAGGCCGGGGCCGTGGCCACGACCAGGACCAGCGCGCGCAGGACGGCTCGATCGGCGAAGAGCGCGCCGAACGAGGGACCCCGTGAGGGCGACGGCCCGGGGCGTGGGACGTCCGCCTCGGGGAGCGCCAGGACTTCGCGCACCGCCGGGACGCCGGTCACCAGAAGCCAGAGGGGCAGCCAGCCCATTCCCAGCAGGGACGCGACGAGAAACGCCGTACGCCAGCCGAAGCGCGCGTCCAGCCCGATGGCCAGCGGCGCAGCCACCACCGCGCCGAGGGAGCTCCCCGTGAACAGCAATCCGAAGGCCGCCGAGCGATCTCCGGCCGGCAGCGCGCGTCGCACGCTCTGCGCCGCCGCCGGGAAGGATGGGGCCTCGGTCACGCCGAGCAGGATGCGCAGCGCGAGGAGCGCCGCGAACGAGGGGACCAGCGCGTGCGCCGCCGACACCAGGGACCAGGCGGCCATGGCCGCCATCAAGCCCCGACGCGCCCCCATGCGGTCGACCAGGGTCCCGGCCAGCGGCGCGACCAGCAGGTAGGCCAGCGAGAAGGCGCCGGCCAGCCACCCGAAGTGTTCGGCGTCGATGTCGAGGGCCTTGCGCACGCTGGTAGCGATGTTCGCCATCACCTGCCGGTCCACGTAGCTCACGCTCATCGCCAGCGTCGCCACCCCGGCGACCAGCCAGGCGTGTCCGCGGGAGAGCGTCATGCGCGCTCAGGATAGACTAGTATCCAGGGTCCATGATCGGGACGAAGGTGACGCTGCGGCTTCGCATGAGCGCGCACGATGCCCACTACGCCGGCGAGCTGGTCGACGGAGCTCGCGTGCTCGCGCTCTTCGGCGACCTGGCGACCGAGCTGCTCATCCGCCTGGACGGGGACGAGGGGCTCTTCCGCGCCTACGAGAGCGTGGAGTTTCTCGAGCCGGTCTTCGCCGGGGATTACGTGGAGGCGACGGCCGAGCTCGTCGCCATCGGCACCACCAGCCGCCAGATTCGCTTCGAGGCGCGCAAGGTCATCGCCAACCTGCGCGCGCCAGGGCTGGCGACCAGCGCGGCCGAGGTGCTGGACGAGCCGCGGGTCGTGGCGCGCGCCGTCGGAACCTGCGTCACCCCGCAAGACATGCAGCGCCGGCCGCGCGCGCTTTACATGCCGGGCCTCCCGGCCGCTCCCCCGCCTTCGCCGGAGCCCATCGTCACCCCCGACACAGCCGGGTCGGAGGAGCTCATCGTCACCGCCGCCATCGTGGGCGCGGAGCTCACGCGCAGGCAGACACCGCATCTACCCATCACCCCCCAAGAGGTCGCCGACGAGGCGGCGCGCTGCCGCGAGGCCGGGGCCGCAGTCGTCCATCTGCACGTCCGTCAGGCCGACGGGTCGAACACCCAGTCGAGCGCGCGCTTCGCCGAAGTCATCGAGGCCGTCCGCAAGAAGTGCGACTGCATCCTCCAGGCGTCGACGGGAGGCGCGATTGGCATGTCCATCGACGAGCGCTCGGGTCCCCTGGAGTGCCGGCCGGAGATGGCCACGCTCAACTGCGGGACCATCAACTTCGGCGACGAGGTCTTCGTCAACTCGCGCCCCGACATCCGCAAGCTCGCCGCCCGCATCCGCGCCGCCGGGGTCATGCCCGAGCTGGAGTGCTACGAGGTGGGGCACGTGGAGGAGGCGCTCGCCCTCGCCGCGGAGGGGCTCCTCGGCAAGCCGCTGCACTTCCAGTTCGTCCTGGGCGTGAAGGGGGCCATCCCGGCGCGCGACGACGTCGTGCACTACCTTCGCTCGCTGGTGCCGGCCGACGCCACCTGGGCCGTGGCGGCCACCGGGCGCTTCCAGCAACCCATGACCGAGCTGGCCATGCGCCTGGGCGGCCACGTGCGCGTGGGCCTGGAGGACAACATGTACCTGTCGAGGGGCGTCCTCGCCGAGGGCAGCGCCCCGCTCGTCTCACGCGCCGCGGCCTACGCTCGGTCGGTCGGCCGCACCCCGGTCGATGCGCAACGTGCGCGCCAGCTCCTCGGCATCGCGCGGCAGGGGCGCTGATCGAAACGTTGTCGTTGACGTTCTCGTTGACGTGAACGGCGACGAGGGGGCGAGTCAGGCCGAAGCTTTCGCCCCCACCTCCGTCATCCCCCCGAGGGCAGGCATCGATGCGGGAGGTCCCGATTCGTACCGGGAAAGAGCGCGCGCCAGCCATCCCCACAAGGCGAACGCGCCGTAGAGCCTCGGATAGGCGAGCAGAGCCAGCCACCCCGCCTGGATGGGTCGCCAACCGTAAAGCCGAAATGGCGTGATGAGCAGCAGGACCGCGAGGATGAGAGCCGTCCATGAAATCCGCGAGGCACCGCGTCGCGCCGCCCACCAGAAGGCGATGACCACCGCGGGGAGGACCAGGAGGTAGTGATAGCTCTCCGCGATCGGCGTCAGCGATACGCAGAGCGCTGTAAGGAGTCCCCACGACAGGGTGCGGGCGTCTCGCTCCTCGCTGGCCAGGCGCTGCAGGCGAGCCGAAACAACCAGAGCCACCATGGTGACCATGAGAGACAGGCCGATCGCGAGCGGCCGCAGGCGGGCCGCAGGTGCGGGGCTCCAGCGCGGGTCGAAGACGAAGAGATGGCCGGTCAGACTGGTCACCGTCTGATCGGCGGTCACATAGCGGACGGGATCGGACCCGAGGCGAGGCAACTGCTCGAGATACAGCCGCCAGGGCTGCCCCCCCATGGCCGGCGCGGCGAAGATCGCCACGATCAGGGCGGTTGCCGCCGCGGCCAAGATGATCTGCCACCGGCGCGCCACCAACAAGAAGGGCCAGAACCAGAGCCCGGCCATCTTGAGCACCAACATGAATCCCAAGGGAACACCGGCCAACCACCTCGCCCGTGCATTCCGGAGCAGCGCGAAATGGATGGCGGCGCACAGCAGAAAAAACAGCAGCGCGTAAGCCTGTCCACGGTGGAGGTTGTCGGCGAGCGGGACGTACGCGCTCGTGAGCGCTGCCAGCCGCAGCCGAGGATCGACGCGCCCACGGCGCAGCGCGAGGGCCGCCGCCAAGAGCGTCAACCCGAGCCACCAAAACGCCACGCTGCAGACGATCCAGACCAGCCGGGCGCGCCCTGGCGACATCCAGGCGATCGGCGCGAACATGAGGCTCATGGTCGGAGGTTGGATGTTGTAGATGTCGCCCACGCCATCGAACCCGAACGCGTCGATGCGTCGCTGGAACCAGGGATTGTCGTAAACCCACTTCAGATCGTGGGGCGTCTCCAGCAGGACCCTGGCCGCGGTGTAGTAGGCCGCGAAGCCGGTGGTGTTCGGGTGGCGGGAGGCCGGAACCACGACGACCACGCAATAGATCGCCAGCGCCCCCCCGCACAGCAGCCCGGCCACCCACGAACTGGAAGACGCTCGACCGGCCGGCGTACCCACTGTCACCTCGACGCAGAGACTATCAGAGCTATGTCGTGTCCAGATCGCGTGGGCAGGCTTCCGTCGCAAGACGCCGCGTAAGCCGCGCTCTCAGGCGCGCTGGCCCATTATCTTGTCTGGCAGCTCGGAGCCGCTGCGATCCGGGAACCTTCTCACAGGAGGAGCGCCGGGCGCTCCCGTGATATGCGTCTCCTGGCCGATGGTTGCCACCCTCACCTTCGTCGCCGATACCCTCACGCCGGTGCGCGCGTACGCCGCGCTCCGTCGCGCCGCGGGTGACACCGCGTCGTTTCTCCTGGAAAGCGTGGTGGGGGGCGAACGCTGGGGACGCTATTCCATCCTCGGTTACGATCCCAAGCACGAGGTCACGCTCCAGCCCGACGGGTACTGGGTGGGGGCACGCGGACTGCCGCACGGGATGCGTTCGGCCGCCGACGCCAGGGATCCCCTCGAGGCGGCGCGCTCGCTCTTCGAGGGCTCGACCGACGCGCGCGACGTGGCCAATCCCGCCGCGCGCTTCGCCAAGAGTTACGTCGGCTACATGGCCTGGGACCTTGTCCACGTCATCGAGAAGGTTCCCGGCTGGGGTTCCCGCGTCACCTCGCCGCTGGCGCGCTTCTTCGGCGGCGCCACCATCGTGGTGTTCGACGGCCTCTCGCACACGGTGACCATCGCCGCCGAGGACGCGGCCGACGTCGAGCGCGCGCGGGCGCACCTCGATCGCATGGCTCCTCTGGCGCCGCTGGCGCTCCCCGACCGCGCGCGCATCCCGGTGGACGTGCACGTCGACTTCGACGACGCGCAATACATGCAGATGGTGCGCCGCGCCCAGGAGTACATCGCGGCGGGCGACGCCTTCCAGGTGGTGGTGGCGCGGCAATTCAGCGTGCCCCGGGCCGGCCGCGATCCCTTCGATGCGTACCGCGCCATGCGCGTGCTCAACCCCAGCCCGTACATGTACTTTCTCGACCTTCCTCCCGCGCCGGGCGAGCGGACGCGCACGCAGATCGCCGGCGCGAGCCCGGAGACGCTCGTGCGCCTGGAGGCCGGTACCATGACGGTGCGCCCGCTGGCCGGCACGCGTCCGCGCGGCAAGACGCTGGAGGAGGACGACCGGCTGGGGCGCGAGCTCCTGGCGGATCCCAAAGAGCGCGCGGAGCACGTCATGCTCATCGACCTCGGTCGCAACGACGTGGGGCGCGTGGCCGAGACGGGCAGCGTGAAGGTCGTGCGGCAGATGGAGATCGAGCGCTACTCGCACGTGATGCACATCGTCAGCGAGGTGACCGGCCATGTGCCGTCCACCACCCCCCCGCTCGAGGTGCTGCGCGCGGCCTTCCCCGCGGGGACGCTCTCGGGGGCGCCCAAGGTCCGCGCCATGCAGATCATCCGCGAGCTGGAGGGGGCGCCGCGAGGCATCTACGGCGGCGCGGTGGGCTACGTGTCCAAGACCGGCGATCTCGACTTCGCCATCGCCATCCGCACCGCCATCTGCAAGGACGATCGCTTCGTGGTGACCGCCGGGGCGGGCATCGTGGAGGCGAGCGATCCGGCGAGCGAGGCGGAAGAGACGCGCAGCAAGGCCCGGGCGGTCCTTTGCGCCATCGAGACGGCAGGGCGCGTGGGGGAGTGAGCCGCGCCGGGGTTTCTACCGCATGTACTATGGCCCTGCCGCTTCGAGCCGCGCTGCGCCCGGGAGTGGACGGAGGTTCTTCCAAGATGGTGGTGACCGCACATTCTATCCGCTCGTCGAGCGATGGCGCGATGACATCGGAAGAGCGCTTCGTCATCTTTGCCTCGTCTCTCGGGACGGTCTTCGAATGGTACGACTTCTACCTTTATGGATCGCTCGCCGCGGTCATCTCCAAGCAATTTTTCTCGGCGGTCAACCCGACGGCCGCTTTCGTCTTCGCGCTCCTGGCGTTCGCTGCCGGCTTCGCGGTGAGGCCCTTCGGCGCCCTCGTGTTCGGACGCATCGGCGACCTCGTCGGACGCAAGTACACCTTCCTCGTGACTATCCTCATCATGGGCGGATCGACCTTCGTCGTCGGCGTCCTCCCCTCGTACGCGACGCTGGGAATCGCTGCGCCCGTCCTGCTCATCGTCATGCGCCTCCTTCAGGGCCTCGCCCTCGGCGGCGAATACGGCGGCGCCGCGACGTACACCGGAGAGCATGCCCCACCCGGCAAGCGCGGGCGCTTCACGGCCTGGATTCAGACCACGGCGACGCTGGGCCTCTTTCTCTCCCTGCTGGTCATTCTGGCCTGCCGCGTAGCCCTCTCACCGGCGGCGTTCGACGCCTGGGGATGGCGCATTCCCTTTCTCGTCTCCGTCGTGCTGGTCGGAGTCTCGGTCTGGATCCGACTCAAGCTGCAAGAGTCGCCGGTCTTCGCGAAGATGAAGGCCGAAGGAAAAGGCTCGAAATCACCGTTGCGCGACAGCTTCGGAAACTGGAAAAACCTGCGCCTGGTGCTCATCGCCCTCTTCGGGCTGACGGCAGGGCAGGCGGTCGTCTGGTACGCGGGCCAGTTCTACGCTCTCTTCTTTCTCACGCAGACCCTGAAGGTCGACCCGCTGCGCGCCAACCTGATGGTGGCGGCGGCGCTCCTTCTCGGGACGCCTTTCTTCGTCCTGTTCGGCACGCTCTCGGACCGGATCGGGCGCAAGTGGATCATCCTGGGCGGGTGCCTGGTGGCGGCGCTGACCTACCTGCCGATCTTCAAGGGCATCACGCACTTCGCGAACCCCGCGCTCGAGGCCTCGATCGCCCAGTCACCCGTTGTGGTCGTGACCGATCCGGCGACGTGCTCCGTCCAGTTCAATCCCATCGGAACGAGCCAGTTCACGTCCCCCTGCGACATCGCCAAGACGTCGCTGGTGAAGAGAGGCATCCCGTACTCCACGGAGGCAGGCGCGGCGGGGTCGCCGACACGCGTCAAGGTGGGCGCACGCGAGATCCTCTCCTACGACGGCAAGGCACCCGAGGCGAAGGCTCGGGCCGGCGCTTATGACGCCGCGCTCAAGTCCGCCCTGGCGGACGCGATGTACCCGGAGAAAGCGGATCCCCAGCGAATCCGGACGTCGATGGTGGTCGTTCTGCTGTGGATCCTGGTGCTCTACGCGACCATGGTCTACGGCCCGATAGCCGCCATGCTGCTCGAGATGTTCCCGACGCGCATCCGGTATACCTCGATGTCCTTGCCCTATCACATCGGCAACGGCTGGTTTGGCGGCTTCCTCCCGACCACGGCTTTCGCCATCGTGGCGGCGACGGGGGACATCTACAGCGGGCTCTATTATCCCATCGTCGTGGCGCTCCTCACGGTCGTCGTCGGAGCCATCTTCGTCAAGGAAACCAAGAACGTCGACCTCGTGAGCGTGTAGGGACCCTCGAGCGATGACGACGAAGCCGACGTCTCCCCACCTTCTCCAGGACGAGGCGGCCATCGCCTCCCTTCTCGCGCGAACTCGCCGCATCGCAGTCCTCGGCATCAAGACGGAAGCGCAGGCCGGCCAGCCCGCCTTCGACGTCCCTCGCTATCTCGATGCCGCCGGCTTCGAGGTCATCCCCGTGCCAGTCTACTATCCCGACGTCACCACCATCCTCGGCAAGCCCATCTACCGCCGTCTCGTCGACGTCCCTGGCGACATCGACCTGGTCGATATCTTCCGCCGCCCCAAGGACATCGACGCCCACGTCGACGACATCCTCGCCAAGCGCCCGCTCGCCGTATGGTTTCAGCTCGGGATTCGCAACGACGCCGCGGCCGACCGTCTCGCCGCTGCGGGGATCGACGTCGTGGAGGACCGCTGCCTGAAGGCCGAGCACCGCCGCTGGGCGGCGATGGTGGCCGCGGCACGGTGACCTGGGTTATCTCTTCGCGTCTCGCGCGGATCCAGCGCGTCCTTCTCGGACCGGACCCTGGCGCGCTGCTTCTGCTCACCGCCCCCACGCTGCTGGCCTTGCTGGTGGATCTCGCGGTGCGGGCGCGAACGCTCGCCGCATTCGCCCTTCAAGGAAAAGCCATCTACGGGAGCTCTCTCCTCATCAGCGCCGCCTTCTGGGTCTTTCCGCTGGTGCTGGGTTGCCGGCTCTGGAGCGCGCGCGGGCGGCGGAGCGCGCAGGGGGCGCTGGCGGTGCTCTTCGTCGCCTGGATTCTGCCTTTCGCGGCGCTGGGGTTTCCAGGACAGATCGTCTACGAGCGCGTCTTCGCCAGCTACATGGGGCGAGACACCCTGCGGCTCGGCATCGCTCTCCGCGGCACGGTGCGCGACTGGTTCGCGGCCTGGGGCGGTCCCTGGCTGACCGCGGCCATGCTCACCGGCGGCGCGGCGGTGGCGGGTGGAATGTTCGCCCTGGTGCGACGAGCGGCGCCGCGCTTGCAAGGCGCGATGCCGCTTCTCCCGGTGATCACCTTCCTGGGCGCGCTGGTGTGCTTCTGGACGGACAACGTCGACAGTCGCTTTCTCCAGGCAGCGCTCCCCGACGCGTGCCTGGTGCACGGCGTGGTGCACGCGCTGCGCATGGCGCTGACGGGGCACTGGGGGGCTCGTCAGGGGGTCTCGCTGCGCACTCCCGCTCCCCTCCCCACTCTGACCAGCACGCGCTCGCCGCGACCGAACGTGGTGCTCATCCTCACCGAGAGCGTCCGCGCCGACACGCTCTGCTCCGATCCGCCCCCGCAGTGCCGATCCGAGTCGCTCGATGCCGTGGCCGCCGACCGCATCCCGCTCGGGCACCTCGCCTCGCCGACGCCAAACACCTTCAGCGCATGCATGATCCTCTGGACCGGTCTTGCCGCCGACGTCGACTTCGTCTCGGCGCACTCCGCGCCGGTCCTGTGGGAGATCGCCCACGCGCTCGGCTACCGTACCGCCTACGTCACCTCGCAGAACACGCAGTACGAGGACTTCGGAGCCTTCGTCGAGCAGGCCGGCATCGACACCCGGATCACCGCACTCGACCTCGGCGGCATGCGCCAGGAGCAGATCGGCGCACCCGACGAGCGCGCCACCGCCGCGCTGCTCCGCGTCCTCCGCGACGTGCCGGCGGCACCCTACTTCGCGGTGCTGCACCTCTCCAACACCCATGCCCCGTACCGCGCGGACCCCGCGCTGGAACCGTTCGGGCCGCACTCCAGCGACCCGCTGGGGGACGTGGCGGCTTTTCGCAATCAATACCGCAACGCCGTCCTTCTGCAGGAGCGCACCGTGGCCGCCTTCTTGCGCGACCTCCGCGCCCGCACGGACTGGGACGACACCGTGGTGGTCTTTCTCGCGGACCACGGCGAGCAGTTCCGCGATCACGGCGGCCTCTATCACAACCACTCGCTCTACGAGGAGGAGCTTCGCGTCCCGGGGTGGCTCCTCGCGGGGGCGCACGTGCTCGACGCCTCCCAGCGCGGCGCCCTTCGCGGCCTCGGATCGCGGCGCACCTACACCCAGGACGTGCACGAGACGCTGGTGGATCTGCTAGGCGCCGAGGACGCACGCGCTTCGCTGCCGCTCGCCCGCCTGGTCACCGGGCGCTCGCTCTTGCGGCCTCTCCACGGCGAGCCGACGGTGCTGCTCGCCACGTCGACGTCGGTGTGGGAGCCGGACGACGCGCGGTTCGGCGCCACCCGGGCCGGTCGCGCGCTCATCGGGGCTCCTGGCGCCTGGTGGTGCTTCGATACCGATCGCGATCCTGCCGAGCGCCAGGCGCTCCCGGAGACGGCGTGCGCGGACCTGCTCGATCGCGTGAAGGAGGGCTTCCCGGCCGCCCGGTAGAGCACCGACGAGGGCTCGGCGGAGCGAGGAGGTCCCCGAGTCGCCGTCGTGGTCACAAGTCCGCCGCAGCCGCTCGCGACGCGCGTTCGCGGTGCTCGCGCAGCGCCTTCTTGCCGAGGTACCAGACGATGGCCAGGTTGAGGAGGAGGACGGTGAAGCGGACGGGGTGCGGGTGGCGGAGGAGCGTGACCACCTCGAACGGCAAGAGGGAGCTCGTGGCGGCCACCACCAGCCAGGGCCCCCACCAGCGGCCGTGGAGCAACGCCCAGCCCTCGACGAGGGTCAGGGTCCCGTCGGTCAGGAGCGCCACCACGATGGTCCATAGCCCTCGATGGGTCGCGGCCCGCACCACCAGGTCAGCCAGCGCCAGGCTCCAGGCGTGAGCGTGGTGGCGCAGGTGGTGGGCCAAGCCGTCCAGGCGTCCCTCCAGTCCCAGACGCATCATGATCAAGATGGTCCCGGCGAAGATCAGCCACAGCACCCCCTTGACGAACTTGTAGGCAATGATGAGAACGAGGCCGCGGTCGCGTCGCACGCGCCCGATTGGTTTCTCCGGGGGATGGGTCGGCACCGCGTACGTGGTAGCGCCTCGCTCGCCCTCCCGCACGCGCAACCGCTGACACCTCCCCCTGCGTCCCGCCCGACGGCGTGGACGATCCCGACGAAAGGAAGCCGCAGGTCGTCGTTGACACGAGGGGGACAATCGAGAAAGAAACGTGGGAAGCATGGAGGCACACCATCCAGGCCGGACAGCCCTCGTCGTCGAAGGCGGCGCGATGCGCGGCATTTTCGCGGCGGGGGTGCTCGATGTCTTCCTCGAGCAGCGCTTTCGCCCGTTCGACCTGGCGTTCGGGGTCTCGGTCGGCGCCTCCAACGTTCTTTCGTATCTGGCCGGACAGCACGGCCGGGCGCGCCGCTGCTTTCTCGACCAGATGTCGCGACCCGAGTTCATCGATCCCTGGCGCATGCTGCGGGGCGGCCACTGGCTCGATCTGGACTGGCTGTGGACCGCCATCACCCGGGACGATCCGCTGGACTGCGAGGCGGCGGCATCGAGCGGCGTGGAATACGCCGTGGTGGCGACCTGCGCGAAGACGGGCGAGCCGCGCTACCTCACGCCGGACGCGCACGACATGCTGGAGACGCTGAAGGGGTCCTGCGCCTTGCCCGTCCTCTACCGGCACACCGTGCGGGTGGGTCCGCACGAGCTGGTCGACGGGGGCATCAGCGATCCTCTCCCGGTGCGCGAGGCGTACCGCCGGGGCGCGCGCACGCTGGTGGTGGTCCGCTCGCGGGTGGCGGACTTCGTGAAGAAGGACCGCTTGCTGAATCGTGTCGGGGTCTGGACGGTGCGCTCCTCGCCGGGGATCGCGCGCGCTTGCCGCGGCACGCCGCAGGCCTACCGCGACGCCGTGGCTTTCCTGCGCGCGCCTCCCGCCGACTGCACGGTCATCCAGATCGCCCCTTTCACGCGGCTCGCCACCAGCCGCACGTCGCGGGACCGCGCCGCGCTGGAGCGTGACTACGCTCTCGGCCGGGCCCTCGGGCGCCACGCCATCGCGCGGTTCGAGGAGACGCAGGCGAGCGGCCGGACGAGGCAAAAGCTGACGGCGTAGCAGGGGCGACACGAGCATCGCATGCTCGGCATCGCGCCCTTATCCTTCGCGCACCCAGCGTAACAGCTCGCGCAGCGTCGAGCGCTTGCCGTACATCAGAATTCCCACGCGGAAGATCCGGGCCGCACACCACAGCGCGAGAACGATGGCCCCCAGCAGCAAGGCCAGCGACAGCGCCACCTGCCAGGCCGGCACGGGAGTGAGGAGCAGGCGCATGGGCATGAGCACGGGCGACGAGAACGGGAGGGTGGTAAGCACGACGGCGAGCGAGTCGCGCGGCGCGCCGCTGATGACGGGAAAGCACACCGAGGCCGCCGTGAGCACCATCATCACCGGCATCTGCGCTTGCTGCGCATCGCGCTCCGACTCGTTGGCGGCGCCCACGGCGGCGAAGATGGCGGCGTAGAGGAAGTACCCGCCGAGAAAGAAGAGCACGATGATGACCAGCAGCCCAGCGCCGACGCTCGGGAGCGCCAGCGACGCCGCGTCGGTTCCGCCAAAATGCGCCAGGAGAGGTCCCTGGAAGGTCGAGGCGACGGCGGCCAGCGCCATCCACACGGCGAGCTGGGTGATCCCGAGCATGCCGATCCCCAGAACCTTGCCGAGCATCAGGTCCCAGGGGCGCGCGCACGCCACCACCACCTCCATCACGCGGCTCGATTTCTCGACCAGCACCGAGCGCATGACGGTCACTCCGTAGAGGACGATGCCGATGTAGAGGAGGAAAGAGACGACGTACGCCAGCGCGAAGGCCGCCCCGGCGTTCACCTCGGCACCGGCGACCGTGGCCTGCCGCGTCTCGAAGGGGACAGGGGCGAGCAGGGCCGTCGCCTGCGCGGGGCTGAGCCCCAGGGCGCGCGCTCGGGAAGCGACGATCGCCGTCCGCAGAGAATGCTCGAGGATGGCCATGTCGATGTTCGACGAGGCGTTGGCGCCGCGATAGACCACCCGTCCGCCCCTGGCCACGACATCGGCCGGGAGGACCAGGTATCCATCGAGCTCGCCCACCTCGACGCGTCGCGCGAGGGCACCTCGGTCCGTCGCTGGCGGGGCCAGATCCACGGCGAAGCGCTGGCCGTCGCCAAGCTGACCCGCTTCCAGGGCCGCCGCCACGTCGTTGCCGATGGCCTCGCGCGTCTCGTCGATGAGCACCAGGCGCGCGGTCTTTCCGCCCCCGCGGAGCTGAGCCCACGCGGTGAAGCCGAGGAGAGCGACGAAGAGCACGGGGGCGAGCAGGCACGTGAACACGAACCACTTCGATCGCGCGCCTTCCATGTACTCACGGCGTGCGACCACGAACCATGCTCTACGCATGGGCCGCCCCGCCGGCCGCCGCCGATTCGTCGTGCCGTCGCACCTGGTCGACGAAGATCTGATGAAGCGTGGGGACGCTGCGTTCGAAGTGCACGATCTCCTCGCCCGAGTCGACCAGCCGCCGCAAGAGATCGCTCGCGCTCTCCCCGGGCGGGAGCTCCACGTCGTAGGCGCCGCCGTTCCCGGGGGCACGGCTCACCGCCACTCCCGGGCGCATGGACAGGGCCGCGGGTGGCTCGCCGGTCTTGCGGGCGATCTCCACGCGGTACGCGTTCCTCGCGTCGCGCGCGTGCAACTTGACGTCGGCCAGCGACCCTTCGAGGACGCGCTGGGCGCGGGCCATGATGCACAGCGCGTCGCAGAGCTGCTCGGCGTGCTCCATGAGATGCGTGGAGAAGAGGATGGTCTTGCCGGCCTTCTTTTGCTCGCGGACGATGTCGCGCAAGACGTCGGCGTTCAGCGGATCGAGCCCGGAGAAAGGCTCGTCGAGAATGAGCAGATCGGGCTCGTGGAGGACGGTGGCGATGAACTGCACCTTCTGCTGCATGCCCTTGGAGAGCGTCTCCACTTTCGCGTCCGCCCACCTCCCGAGCTCCAGGCGGTCGAGCCAGCGCGTGATCTTCGGCGCCACCTCGGCGCGGCCTAAGCCCCGCAGCTCGGCGAGGAAGCTGAGCACGCGGCGCACCGTCATCCGGGGATAGAGTCCCCGCTCCTCGGGCAGGTAGCCGATGCGCCGCTGCGCCGCGCGCCCCGGGGGGAGGGCGCCGAAGAGGGTGATCGTGCCGGCGTCCGGCTTCACGATGTCGTTGATCATCCGGATGGTGGTGGTCTTGCCCGCGCCGTTGGGGCCGAGGAGGCCGTAGAGGACTCCACGAGGGACCGAGAGAGAGAGGCCGCGCACCGCCACGTGGCCGGCAAAGCGCTTGGTGACATCGCTCAGCGCGACCACGGCCTCGGTCATGAAGGGCGCCATCATGGGGCGGCGTCCGGGGCGCGTAAAGGGGCCACGGCCGGTCGCTTTTCGCGCAACAGCCTCGCGGACCCGCCCGATAGGGACTCAAGAAAGGCGGCACGACCGATGACGACGACCCTCACCGAGCGAATCGAGGCCATCGAGCGCGAGATGCAGCAGCAGGACGAAGCGTGGCAGCAGACCAGGGAAGGCCTGGCACGCCTCGGGCAGGTGGAGCTCGCGGTCCCCCGCGACGCCCTTTCCTTCATCGTGGGCCCCATCCCGCCGCCCCCCGCCGGGGCGGTGCGCGCCTAAGCAACGCCTTCCCGGAGAGAGGACGACGAACGTGACCACCATCCAGTACTCGAACCGCGCCGAGCAGGAGGCGTTCTACGAAATGATCAACAGCTCGGGCGATCTTGACCTGGCGCCCACCACGACCGCCGATCTGAGCGACGGCCCGCCAGTCTTTCTCACGCCCGAAGCGCTCATGGAATATTGTCAGACGCGTCTCGGCGGAATCGACTCTCAGATCCAGTCTGCCATGGCGCAGCAGCAGAGCGTCAACGCCGAGCAGAGCCAGATTCAAGGCCTCTTGACCGACCTGTCGAACGACTCCGCCGCTGCGACCAATGGAGTCATGAACAACCCGGCGGAGTGCCGGAACCTCGAGCAAGAGTTCGAAAACGTGATTACCAACATTCAAGCCACGGATCCCAACAGCCCGGCTCTGGCTCAGCTCGAGAAGATTCACGACGCAATCATGGCTACGGGTACCGGGCCTTATACAGACGCGAGCGGGGTGGTTCACGGGTATTACAGCGGCGGCGATCCCACGGCGCCACCGACGGGCAAGGTTCCGCCCTCGAACGTTCGTGACGACGTGGACGGCACGATTGGCACCGACGAGTTCACGAATTTCACCAATGCGCTCACCGACGTCAACAGCAGCCTCAGCTCCGGCGCCGAGATCCAGATGATCAACATCCAGTCGCTGATGTCGCAGCGCACCACCGCCATCCAGCTCACGACCAACATCCTGCAGGCGTACGACGACGGTCTCTCCAAGATCACTGACAACATCGGTAAGTGAGAGCCGAGGGTCCCGCCATGATGCTGCATTCCCTCCCGCCGCAGCCGTCGCCGGCCGCCGTCGAGGCGCTCTACGCGACGGGGCACTGGCTGTACTCCCAGGAGCGATTTGGCCACGCGCAGAGCGTCTTTCGCGCCCTCATCCACATCGCTCCCGAGGACGAGCGGGGGTGGCTGGCGCTGGGGGCCTGTCACGAATCGCTGGAACAGCACGACATCGCTCTGGAGCTCTACACGGCGGCGGGGTCGGTGGTACCCACCGCGCCGCGCTGCGAGCTGGCGCGCGCCCGCATCCTGCGCAAGCGCGGTCGGGTCAAGGAGGCGCGCGAAGCGGTGGAGGAAGCGGCCCGGATCGCGGACGAGCTTCGCGACGACGAGCTTCGGGCTCTCGTCGCGGCGGAGCGGAGGGCCCCGTGACCTTTGTCGCCCCGGCGCGCGCTGCTCCGGCGGCCGCGGTCGCCCCGGCGGGAGCCCCCGCCGGCAACGTCACCCTCGTTCCCGAGGGAGCTCCGCTGACCAGCGGCGGAATCGACGACGCGCTGGGGGTCCTCTACATGGCCATGGCGCAGCAGCGCGACATCACCGTGGCCGACGGCCAGGCGCGCGTGAAATCAGCGGAGAGGGAGCAGCAAAAAGAGCTCGCCGATCAGCAGGCGGCGCTGGCGCGCGCGCAGGCCAACGAAGCCAGCCAGGGCCGGGGGTTCTTCTCGAGCATCGGTCATCTCTTCAGCGACGTGGCGAGGGACGCGGCGCACGGCGATCTGTCGAAGGCTGCGAACGATATCGCCTCCGACGTGCACGAGGCCTTGAACAGTCCCGCCTTCTGGAGTGATCTGGAGAAGGGGGCGCTCTTCGTCGCCAAGGTGGCTGCCGTGGTCGGCTCGGCCGTGATCACCGCGGCCTCCTTCGGAGCCGGGGCCGGGACCATCGCCCTCGCCGCGCTGGCGCTCTCGGTCAGTGGTGAGGTCGTCTCCGATACCCGGTGCTTCGGCAGCGCGTCTCAGTACATCGGACTCGGCTTGGAACTGGCCGGCGCGGCCGGCGGATTTGTGGCGGGGGCCACGGCGACCGTGATGACCGTGGCAGCCAGGACGACCCTGGACATCGGCGTGGGCATCAGCGCAGTCGGGGGCGGGGCGGAGGTGGTGGCCGGCGGCGCGCATGTGGTCAACGCCGGGTTTGCCGCCAACGTGGAGAACGCCACGGCCGACGCGCAGGAAGCCGTGAATCGAGGCGCCGAGCTGGAGCGGACGATCGACTGGGTCATCGACGACGTGAAGGCCTCCGACAAGATGTACCAGGAGCAGGCGCAGACCCTCGAGGGCGCCATCCAGGCCCATGATCATTCGACGGCCGCCGCGGCGGCCTCCATTTCCGTGAAGGGATGAGGCGATGCCCACCATCGATGCGACACGAGGACCGGACGGTACCGTCGCGGTCACGCCCGACGGCACGACGTCCACGGGCTACAGCGACGCGGGAACGGCTCTTCCGGACCCCCTCACCACCCTCGCACTCTCCGGTGACCCCGGAGCGGAGCTCGCCGCACTCGCCGTGCAATCGGGCGAAGCGGAGGATGCCGTGGCGCAGGAGGCACGCGACACCGAGGTCGCCATCGAGGTCCGCGAGGACGCCCGGCAGGTGGACGCCATGCACAAGAAGGCCGGCGACATTCGAACTGCCGGCATCTGGGAAGGAGTCGGCATGGCCGTCGAGGGCGTCGCCGGCGTCCTGGCGGTGATCCCGGCTTCGAACCGGGTGGCGGACGCCGTCAAGCTCGGCGGGAAGGCCGCCAATGGCGGCGCCATCATCGCATCGACGTTCTACAAGGCGACGGAGGCCGACGACGACGCTTTGGCCGACGCGGCGAAATCGGCCTCCGATCTGGCCAAGGGCGCTGCCGACGACCTCGGTGACGCAAGGAAAAGCGCCGGGGACCTCATCTCCGCCGCCCTCGACTTCTATCGCGAATACACCTCGGCGCAGGCCGCGGCGAACACCGCTGCGCTTCACCGCGCCTGAAGCGAGGAGCGCGAAGGCCGGCGCAGGATCCGAGCCGAGAACCGCGCCTTGCGCCGTGCGGCGACGCGCGCCAGCATCACTGGGTCATGAAGCTCTACACCAGGACCGGCGATGACGGCACGACGGGCCTCTTCGGGGGTGGACGCGTCGCCAAGTCGAGCGCCCGGGTCGAGGCCTACGGCACGGTCGATGAGACCAACGCCTTCGTCGGGGCGGCGCGTGCCAGCGGACTCGCGCCGGACCTCGACGCCGTGCTCGCCTCCGTCCAGGAGGATCTCTTCACGCTCGGCGCGGAGCTCGCGTGCGTACCGGGAAAGGAAGGGAAGCTCGGGATGAGACCCCTGGGCATCGCCGACGTCACGCGTCTGGAGCGCGCCATCGACGGCGCCGACGGAGCGTGCGCACCGTTGAAGAGCTTCGTACTCCCGGGGGGCTCCCCACAGGCCGCCGCGCTCCACGTGGCGCGCACCGTCTGCCGCCGTGCCGAGCGCGCCGTGCTGGCCATCGACGACGCGCCGGTGCGCGGCGACCTCGTCGTCTACCTCAACCGGCTGAGCGATCTGCTGTTCGCGCTGGCTCGATGGGCCAACGTCCTCGCTGCCGTTCCCGACGTGCCTTGGACCGCGCGATAACTGACGCTCACGCGGCGTTGCGCTCGGCGGCCATCTGCGCCGCCAGGAGCTTTCGACCTCGATGAAGGCGACTCATCACCGTGCCCACCGGAACGCCCAGCTCGTGGGCCGCGTCGCGGTAGGTGCGCTGCTGGAGGTCAACCATCACCACGACCGCGCGGAATCCCTCGGGGAGCGCGTCGAGCTTGCGCTGCGTCGACGGGGTGAGCGACCCCGCGCCGCGATCGGGCGGCGTGAAGCCGGAGGGCACAGTCCAGGCGCAGGGATCGGCGGCCAGGTTCTCCAGGGCGTTGCGCTCGCGACGACGGCGCCGCCAGCGAGTGATGAAGACGCTGAAGAGGATCTGAAAAGCCCAGGCGCGGAGGTTGGTCCCGCGCTGGTACTGGTCGGCGAAGCGCAGCGCGCGCTCGACGGCGTCCTGGGCGATGTCGTCGGCCGCGGCGGGTTCGCCGCAGAGACGCAGGGCGCGCGCACGCAGCTCGGGAAAGAGCTCGGCCAGACCGGCGCGAAGCTCGGCGGTGGTGCGCGCGACGACGGCGGGGCGGCGCTGCGGTGGGGTGGGGCAGGGATCGGAACGGGTGGCGTCGGGGGCGGGGGCGGGCATCGTGTCCTCCGTGATGCAGCGCCTTTACCGCAAGCCCGGTGCCACGACGGTGGGCCGTGAAACCATGAGAGAAACCGCGTTACCGGGGAAAGGGCACGTGTCCTCGTGTCCAATGCCTGTGTGTTCCCGGACCTAGGAGCCCGTCGGGCAAAGCCCAACGGCCTCCGTCGTGACGACGTTCCAGGACGGGGACGGCATTCGCCGCCCCTAGGCACGGACGATCGACGCGAGGACTTGCGGGACGGTGTCGGCGATCTCCGAGGCCAGCGCCCCGCGATCGACCTGTCCACGGGCGCTCGACCACGCCTCCCCCGCCAGCGCGTGGAGCAGGACGCCCGCGCACGCGGCCTCGAACGGCGGCAGGGCACAGGCCTGCGCGCCGATGATCCCTCCCAGCACGTCTCCTGCGCCCGCCGTGGCCAGCGCGGGGCACGCCACGTCGGTCACCGCCATGCGCGAGTCGGGGGAGGCCACGATGGTGTGCGCCCCTTTCAGCACCACCACCGCCCCCGAGGCGGTGGCCCCTTCCTTGGCCGCGCCAAAGCGATCGGCCTCCACCTCCGTCGAGGTCCTTCCCAGCAAGCGCGCCAGCTCCCCCGGGTGGGGCGTCAGGATGGCCTTCTTGCACGCCTTGAAGATGTGCAGCCGCCCGGCAAAAAGGGTCAGTGCGTCCGCGTCGACCACCAGCGGGCCGGCCCACGACGCCAGCACGTGCTCCACGATGCGGCGCGCATCGTCACCCAGGCCGAAGCCCGGGCCGATGACCACCGCCTGCTTCCCGTGGAGGATCGGGTCGACGCCCTGCCCGGCCTTCTCCGGCTCCAAGCGTGTGATCATCACCTCCAGAGCATGGCCCTCGATGGCCGTGGCGACGTCTGGCCAGGTGGCGATGGTGGCCAGGCCCGCCCCGCTGCGCATGGCGCCGCGGGCGGCGAGCTGCGGCGCGCCGATCTTCCCGGGCGACCCGGCGATCACCAGAACGTGGCCGGCAGCGTTCTTGTAGGCGCCGGGCGGACGCAGCGCGATCCACTGCGCTAGATCGCCGGTCTCCATCCGCTGCGCCGAGCCGCCGGTGTGCGCCACCAGGTTCCCCGGGACGCCGATGTCCACGACGTGCACGCGCCCCGACAGGGCCGCCCCTCGTGGCGTCAGCAGACCGAGCTTGTGATGCGCAAAGGTCGCCGTCGCCCGCGCCTCCACGGCAACGCCGAAGGTGCCCCCGGTGTCGGCGTCCAGCCCCGACGGGAGGTCGACCGCAAAGCGCGGCGCGGAGGCGGCGTTCATGGCCCCGATCACGTCGACCAGGAAGCCCTCGATGGCACGATCGAGGCCGGTGCCGAAGAGCGCGTCGACCACCAGATCAGCGTCGGCGACGGCTTTCTTCAGCGCGTCGAGCGACGCGCCGGCGGAGAGGTCGTGCACCTCACCGCCCAGGCCGCGCCACGCCTGGAGGTTCGCCCGCGCGTCGGGAGAGGCCGTGCCGGTGGCGGCGCAGAGAAAGACCGTGGGATGGGCGCCGCGTACCAGGAGATGGCGGGCGATGACCAGTCCGTCGCCGCCGTTGTTTCCCGTGCCGCAGACGACGATGACACGGGCGTCGGTGGCGTCGCCATCCAGCAGCTCACGCACCAGCACGTCGGTGGCGCCTCGCCCGGCGTTCTCCATGAGGACCAGGCTGGGGACGGCGCACGCTTCGATGGCGTGCTTGTCGAAAGCGCGCATCTGCTGGCGCGAGAGGACGGGGTTCACGCCGGCGATGTTACCTCACGCGCCGCGCCAGACCGCGAGCGATGGCCCCTCGGTAGGCGCCCACCGAGCCCTTCATTCCGAGGAACACCGCGTCGGCGATCACCGCGTGCCCGATGTTGAGCTCGACGATGTCCTGGATGGCCACCAGCGGAGGCACGTTCTCCTGGGTCAGGCCGTGGCCTGCCGCGACGTCGAGACCACACGCGTGCGCCCGGACGGCCCCCTCGGCCAGACGCGCCAGCTCCCCTTTTCTCTCGTGCGCGTATTCCCCGGTATGAAGCTCGATCTGCGACGCCCCGATGGCCCTCGACCGCTCGATCTGCGCCGCGTCGGCCGCGATGAAGAGGCTCACGCGGATCCCTGCGCCCTGCAATGCATTCACCGCCGACGCCAGGTCGTCGCCGCCGGCCACGACGTCGAGGCCCCCCTCGGTGGTGCGCTCCTCGCGCCGCTCGGGCACCAGGGTGCAGACCGCAGGCCGGAGCGCGCGCGCGATGGCCACCATCTCGGCCGTCGGCGCCATCTCCAGGTTGAAGGTGCGCCCCTGCGCCTCGCAGAGGGCACGAAGCTTCTCCACGTCTGCGTCGACGATATGCCTCCGGTCTTCGCGCAGGTGCGCGGTGATGCCGTCGGCCCCGGCCGCGAGGCACTCCTCGGCGGCACGCACCGGATCGGGGTACGGCGTGCCGCGCGCGTTGCGCAGCGTGGCCACATGATCGACGTTGATGTGCAGGCGGACGCGCATCGAGCGTGGGTCGTGCTCAGTCGTCCTCGTTGCCCGTCTCGCTGAGCTCGTCCTCCGTCTTGGGCGTGGCGAGCAGCTCCCCGCTCGGACCGTCCCGGCGCACGATGAAGGTACGGTGCGTGACCGTGTCGGGGTTCTCACGAGCGACGATCGTCACCACGTTCACGCCGGGACGCAGCGGCAGGTCGGCATCGAAACCCATGCGCTTGGGATCCGGCCCGTTGCGATTCGATCGGTAGAAGACCTTTCGCGACCCCACGAAGATGTACGCGTCGAGAAGCTGCGCGTCGTCGACCGCCGAGCCGTGCACCAGCGTGTGCGTATCGCGGGTCGCCAGCTGGGGTTGCGGGACCTCCACCGCCGGGGGGGCGTGGGCCATCGCGTCCTCGAGTGCGAGCGGCGATGAGACCGGCCCGTGCGCCGGCTCGAGGTCGGACGCCTTGGCGAAGGCGAAGCGACCGTCCCCCAGGGCCACCTTCACATAGCCGTTGGCCGTCCCTTGCACCGTCGCCGCCACTCCGCCGGGCAGGCGCGCGAAGACGCGCCCCGCCGGATCCGGCTCGTTTCGTAGATCCGCCCCCGGGGCCTTGGCCGCCTGCGCACCGCCCGCGGCCGCCACGGTGAACGCATCCTGGACGGGAAGGCGCACCTTCTCGTCGACCTCTTCTCGCAGATCCTCGTCGCGGATCTGGAGCTGGAGCTTGGCTTCCGGGTCGGCGAGCGCGGGCTCGACGTCGAAGGTGAACGCCACATGCTTCACCTCGCCGGGCATCATGTTCGAGATGTCGAACCGTCCGTCGTGGAGGAGCACGCCCTCACCCGAGAGGTTTCTCAGGTTCACTTGGGTCTCGAAGCTCCGGCCTTTTCCGGCGTTCTTGACGGTCAGGTACATGGTCATCCCCTCGCCCTTCTGGACGCGGCCATCCCCGTTGCCGCGGCGATTGTCGATGACCTCGTACGAGTAGGCGAACACCGGTTTCTCCAGTGACTTCACCGTGGTGCGGATCTCGGTGTCCGCAGGCGCATGCCCTCGCGCCTCCTCGAAGTGCAGCTTGACCCCGTCGGCGCGCATGAGCGCGTCCTTCGGCACGTAGCAGACGCGCGTGCTGACCGCGTCCTTCGGCAGCTCGGCGGTGGTTCCCACCTTGTGACCCTTGACCTCGCACCAACCCGCCGGGGCGGTCGCCGTCCGCGTCTTCCCTGGCTCGAGCTTGCCGATGACCAGCTCCTTGTTGTCGAACATCGGATTCTCGCTCTTGGTCATGGCAAAGAGGCGGTAGAGCGTCGACGGCCCTCGGTTGGTCACCGAGAGCTTCAGGCCCATCGGCTCGCCCGCCGTCACCTCGTTGTTCGCGCGGTCGGTCTCCAGCCGCACCTCGACCCCCGCCGGCGCCGTGGGGGTGGCCGCGAACGGCACGTCCGCCGGGGCGTCGCTCCAGTCCACCGCAATCCCCCGCAGCTCCTCGGCGACCTTGTCCACCTCGGCCCGGCGCGTATCGGCGATGTATGGCCGCGCCTGGCGCACCTCGTCCGAGCGCTTGCCGGGTTGAACGTGCGCGATGAAGTCGTGCGCGAACTTGATGGAGAAATCGAGCTCGAAGTTCTCGTCCAGATCCCCGCCGCGCTCCCGGAGGCTCAGGCGGTCCTTCATCGGCAGATCGTACTTCACCACCTCGGACGGACGACCGCCCTCCTTGGCGCGCACGTTCGACAGGGCCCGCGACAGATCCCTCTCCTTGATCCCGCTGGTGTCCGCGGTGAGGTCCATCTCCAGCGGATCGACGGTCATGGGATCGAGCTCGATGTCCGGCGTCACGCCCACGCCCTGGATGGAGACGTCGCCCGGCTCCGTGAGGTACTGCGCAATGGTGAGCTTCAGCGCGGCCTTGTCCGGCAGATCGGTGAAGACGAGCTGGACGCTGCCCTTGCCGAAGGTAGTCTCGCCGATGACCACCGCGCGGTCGTGGTTCTTCAGGGCGCCGGTCACGATCTCGCTGGCGCTGGCGCTGGTTCCGCTGACCAGGAGCGCCAGCGGGTAATTCGGCTCCGTGCCCTCGCCGTGTGCGGACTTCTCCTCCCGGCCCTCGCTCGGATTGCCCACCGTGGCCACGATGGGGCCCTCGGCGACGAAGGTGTCCACTACCTTGGCCGCTTGATCGAGCAGACCGCCCGGGTTCCCGCGAAGGTCGAGCACCAGCCCCTTGAGCTCCCCGTTCTTCTTCATGTCGGAGAGCGCCGCTTGCAGGTCGTTGGTGGTGTTCGCCTGGAATTGCTTGAGGCGCACGTAACCGATGCCGCCGTCGAGCAGCCGGTGCTCGACCGAGTCCACGTGAATGACCTCGCGCGTGAGCTCGAACGGCTTGGCCCCCACCCACCCGTCGCCGCCGTCGCGATGGATGAACACCGTGACCTTGGTGCCCGGCGCGCCGCGCAGGTGATTGACCGCCTCGTTGAGGCCCATGTTCAGCGTCGATTCGCCGTTGATCTTGACGATGCGGTCGAACTTCTTGATGCCGGCGCGACCGGCGGGCGTCGCCGGCATGGGGTTCATGACGGTGAGCTGTTGATCGCGAATGGAGATGACGATGCCGAGCCCCCCGAACTGGCCCTGCGTCGACAGGTTCATCTCCTTGTAGGCCTCCGGCGAGAGCAGCACGGAGTGCGGATCGAGGGTGTGCAGCATCCCGTTGCAGGCCGCGTACTCGACGTCCCGCAGATCCACGTCGGTCCCGCGCAGGCCGTCCTGCAAGAAGGCGAAGACGTCGCGCAGGTGGGAGCTCACGTCCCAGGGGCCGTTGACGTCGTCGACCCGGAAGGTCTTCTCCTGCGTGTCGACGCGCACGCGGACCTGGCTGGGGTTCGCGTCGTCGCGCACCACGATGACCTGCGCCACGTCCTTCTGGACGTAGTCGAGGGCCGACAGGAGCATGTCCTTGGCCTTGACGCGCTTGGGGTCGACATAGCGATCGCGGATGGTCTTGAGCACCTCGTTGACGACCTTCACCTGGGTGAGATCGTACGAGGCCGAAGCGTGGTCGGGCGCGGCGTTGCCGGCGGCGATGGCCGGAGCCAGCCCGTCCCACAGCCCCCCCCCGTGCAGCCGGACCGCCAGAACGCTGGCTGCAACAAAGGCGCCGACGAGGGCGCCGACCTTCGCGAGTTGCTCCAAGATGCGCATCGTGAGGGCAGTATAGACACAGGAAGGTGGGCGCGCCTTGCCGCGCAAGCGGTCGTGCTTGTTCTTTTTTTTGCGACCTTTTCCCGGGAATACTTCTTCCCGAGCGCCTCGCGAACGAGACCGGGACGCGCGCGAGCAACCCGCCGCACGACCCTCCGCGTCGTCGGCGGAGGAGCGCGCGTCAGTCTGAATTCACCTGGTTCGTCACGAAATCGTAACGAACTCCTCCGGGCCTTCGCTGTATGAGCAGGCCCAGAGGACGGCAATGACGACCACAGCGAACGCGGAAAAAGTATTCGCATCGAAGCTCGGCCACAAGTTCGACAAGAAGCCGAGCCGCATCGGCGTGGCCATCTTCCTCGCGTTACTCGCCCTCGGCCTCACGTACGCCGGGTCCGAGCTGGTGGGCGATCTGGCGCGCGCCCCGAGCGCCTCGCTCTTCCCCTATATCCTCCTGGGGATCGCGCTGCTCATCGCCCTGGGCTTCGAGTTCGTGAATGGCTTTCACGACACGGCCAATGCGGTGGCCACGGTCATCTACACCCACACGCTGGAGCCGAACATCGCCGTCATGTGGTCGGGGGCGTGGAACTTCATCGGCGTCCTGGTGTCGTCGGGCGCGGTGGCCTTCGGCATCGTCTCGCTCTTGCCGGTGGAGCTCATCCTGCAAGTGGGAAGCGGGGCCGGCTTCGCCATGGTGTTTGCGCTGCTCGCGGCGGCCATCGTGTGGAATCTCGGGACGTGGTGGTTTGGATTGCCCTCGTCCAGCTCGCACACCCTCATCGGGTCGATCCTCGGCGTGGGCATCGCCAACCAGCTCATGGCCGCCAAGGGGGCGGCGACCAGCGGCGTGGACTGGGGCCAGGCCGGGAACGTCGGCAAGTCGCTGCTCTTCTCGCCGATCATCGGCTTCGTCTTTGCCGCGCTGCTTCTCCTGGTCTGCAAGAAGGTCATTCCGGACAAGCGCCTCTACCAGGCGCCCGAAGGAACCGCTCCCCCGCCGTTCTGGATCCGCTGCCTGCTCCTTCTCACCTGCACCGGCGTCAGCTTCGCCCACGGATCGAACGACGGGCAAAAAGGGATGGGGCTCATCATGCTCATTCTGGTCGGCACCGTTCCCACGGCGTACGCCTTGAACCATGCTCTCCCGGCCTCGTACACGCAGGATTTCGTGGCGGTCTCGCACCAGTCGGCGGAGACGCTGGGTCACTACGCCGAGGGGCCGGCGTTCCAAGGCGATCCGCGCGCCGAGGTCGGGAGCTACGTGCGCAATCGCACCGCCGTTCCGACCACCATCCCTGCCCTCCAGGCCTTCGTCAACGACATCGCCGACGACATGGCTCGCTACAAGGAGCTCAAGCAGGTCCCGGTCGAGAAGACGCGCAACTTCCGGAACGACCTTTACCTGGTGGGCGAGGCCATCCGCCTGATCGAGAAGACGGGAAAGCCCGCCGTCAGCTCCGACGACATGGCGGTCCTCAAGAATTACAAGCATCACATCGACCAGGCCACGCGGTTCATCCCGGGCTGGGTCAAGGTCGCGGTCGCCATCGCCCTCGGTCTCGGCACCATGGTCGGGTGGAAGCGAATCGTCGTCACGGTGGGTGAGAAGATCGGCAAGGACCATCTGACCTACGCGCAAGGGGCCGCCGCGGAGATCACCGCCATGGTGACCATCGGCGCCGCCGACGCCTTCGGCCTGCCGGTCAGCACCACCCACGTGCTCTCCTCTGGCGTCGCCGGAACGATGGCGGCGAACCGGACCGGCCTGCAATGGGAGACGGTGCGAAATCTCGGGATGGCGTGGGTCCTGACGCTGCCGGTATCCATCCTCCTTTCCGGCACGTTCTTCTGGTTGTTCAGCAAGATCGGCTGAGGGTCGGGCCTTTTCCGACGCTCTCGATCTCCAGCGAGGGTGGTGTCGCCGCGCGTGGTGGCGCAGCATGACGACACCGCCCGGTGAGCAAGACCATCCTCCACGTCGACATGGACGCGTTCTACGCGTCGGTCGAGCAGCGCGACGACCCTTCGCTCCGGGGGAAGCCGGTCATCGTCGGGGGGAGCTCGCGGCGCGGGGTGGTGCTGGCGGCATCGTACGAAGTGCGCCCTTTCGGCGTTCGCTCGGCCATGCCCATGGCGGAGGCGCTACGGCGGGCACCCCAGGCCATCGTGGTGTCGCCCCATCGCGATCGCTACGAGGCGGCCAGCGAGCAGGCCTTCGACATCTTCCGGCGCTTCACGCCACTGGTCGAGCCTCTCTCGCTCGACGAGGCCTTCCTCGACGTGACGGGGAGCCAGGCCCTCTTCGGCGACGGCGAGGCCATTGCCGGCGCCATCCGGCGCGCGGTGCGAGCGGAGCTCGAGCTGACCGCGTCGGCCGGAGTCGCCCCGTGCAAGTTTGCGGCGAAGGTGGCGAGCGACCTCGGAAAACCCGACGGCTTGCTGGTCGTCGCCGAGGGCGACGTGGCGGCGTTCCTGGCACCGCTTCCCATCGAGCGCATGTGGGGAGTCGGGCCCAAGACCGCGCCTCGTATGCGCGCGCTGGGATATGGCACCCTTGGCGATCTAGCGCGCGCCGAGGTCGCGGCGCTCGAGCGTCTGCTGGGCCGCTGGGGAATCGAGGTCGGTCGCCTGGCGCGGGGCGAGGACGCGCGCGACGTGCTCCCCGACCGGCAGGCCAAGTCCATCGGGGCCGAGGAGACGTACGAAGAGGACCTGGTGGGGCCGGAGGCCATCGCGTCGACGCTGCTCGAGCACGCGGGTCGGATCGCGCGACGCCTCATTCGCGCGCACCTGTCGGCGCATACCGTCACCGTGAAGATCAAATACGCGGACTTCACGCTTCGCACCCGGCGCGCGACCCTGCCGGAGCCGGTGCGGGACACCGACGCCATCCATCGCGCCGCGGTGGAGCTCCTCGCGCTGGTCCCGCTGGAGGGTCGCCGGGTCCGGCTGACGGGGGTGAGCGTCAGCGGCATCACCGAAGGGCCGCCAGCGCCCACGCTGTTCCCCGACGAGCGCGCGGCGAAGCGGCGGCGCGTCGAAGAGGTGGCGGCGCGCATCGCCGAGCGCTTCGGCGACGACGCGGCGGTGACCAGGGCGACGCTGCTGGGGAAAGCGACGCGGGGATCCGGGTGACACTCGGGGCGTGACCGGCCAGGACAGAACGTGCCGCAGAACCGCGTGAGACCGAGTGAGCCCAAGGAGGCGAGCGAGGCGTACTCCACGTACGCCGCAGCCGAGCCGACGCCGGGATCGCGAAGGTATCGCGCGATTATGCGGCGCGTTCTACCAGGTCTCTCCGAAGGGCCGCGCCTCCACTTCGAACGACCAGGCCGAAGGTGGCTGCCGGGTCCGTCTCGCTCATGCCGAGGTCTCTATCACCGATTCAGCGAACGAGAGCCGGGGGCAGCGGAAGGGGCTTGCCCTCGACGACCTTCCCACGGCGTACGACGATGCGCGGGATGGGCGTGCCCATCGCCCTCACCTCGGTCCCTCGCTCGTCGATCGATATGCAGAGGCCCCCGGGGCCGGTCAGCCCATAGCCCACCGGATCCGCGTCGCCACGCTGCTGCAAGAGTCGCACGAGAATGCGAAGCTCGCTCCAGTCGTCCTCCTCGGAGTGCGCGTCCACGTGGACCGGAGCCAGGCCCAGACACGGGAATAGCTCCGCCGTGGACTCGTCGTCCTCGTCGGGAAAACGCACCCATTCGCGACCCATCATGAGCGAGCCCGCGCTGAGGCCGAACATGGGCTTGCCCGCCCGACCGAGCGCCAGGAGCACGGCCGCCATGTCGCGCTCGTGGAGGACGGTCATCCCCTGCTCGACGTCCCCGCCGGACATGAACACGAGGTCGCTCTCCTCCAGCAGGGCCCGTGTTTCGCTGGCGCTCGCCCGGGGGGAGGCGGTCCTCGCGAGCTTCACGCGCGCGCCGCTGGCTGCGAGCGCGGCGCGGATCATGCTGAAGAAGGCGCGGTTGTCGTTGCTTGCCGCCCCGACGTAGGCGACGAGCGGATTCGGTCGCAGGAGAGCGTCGAGAGCGGCCTTGAAGTGCCGCCGGAGGGCGAGGACGGTGCCGGGACCACCGCCGACCAGGCGAAAGGTCTGTGTCATGAGGCGTCAGGCTACCTCAGAGCAGCCCTCTACGGACGGCGGCCGACGAGCTTCGTGCCGGTCACGTTGCGGCCGCGAGATCGACGTGGTCCGTCTTGGCGCGCCACGTTTCGGCCTGGTAAAGGTTCGCCCCGCCCGCGCAATGACCTCCGCCGCTCGACCTCGGGAAGACGCGCCGCTCGACGGCGTCGCCGGCCACGCCCCCCCGCGGTTCCTCGGTCTGACGCTGGGCCTGGTGCTGGCGGCGTTCGTCGCTCTCGTGGCGTACTGGCTCATCTGGTTCTTCGTGAATCGTCAATGGCTCGCCAGCCTGGATACTCCCGCTTACTACGCCTTCGAGAACGCCTTCCCCGCCGCGGACGGGTGGCTCGCGATCGGGTGCGCGCTCGGCGCACGTGCCCTCTTCAAGCGCAAGGCCAGCGCCCTTTTCTGGCTCCTGGCGGGCGGCAGCGCCAGCATCTACCTCGGCTTGATGGACGTGCTCTTCGACCTCGAGAACGGCGTCTACCTGGCGCGAGGTGACTGGAGCGCGGTGGCCACCGAGGCGGCCATCAATCTGTACTCGCTGGGTGTAGGGACATGGGCGCTATCGTTCGGATGGCGCCATCGACGCTGGTTCATCGCGCAACGCTGAAGACGAGCCCATCGAGCCCCCTTCACCGCGTCCGGGGGGCCAGCGCCCCACGCACTGAGACCGCGAGCGGCTGTGCGCGTGCCTCAGGCAGCGCCCGCCAGAGGCAGAACGAGAACTCGCCGATGCCCTCGAGCCTACGCCGCACCGCGACAAGACCCCTGATTGCCGCGTTATCCGCGATGGTCCGAATCGTGCGGAGGACCGGCTCCCATAGATGCAATCCTCGGGATTCGAATCCATCGTACCGGAGCTTGGCAAGTACCACCTCGTCGCCGAGCTGGCGCGAGGCGGGATGGGGATCGTGCACCTGGCTGCCTCCCAAGGACCAGGCGGCTTCAACAAGCTGCTGGTGGTCAAGGAGCTGAAGCCGGAGCTGTCGGGCGAAGAGGGCTACGTCGCGATGTTTCTCGACGAGGCACGCCTGGCTGCTCGACTGACTCACCCCAACATCGTGCAGACCATCGAGGTGGGCTCGGAGGGGACCCGGCACTTCATGGTGATGGAGTTTCTGGACGGGCGGTCGCTCCATCGCATGATCCGTCGCTTCAAGGACCTCGGCGGGTTTCCCGTCGCCGCGCACCTGCGCCTCATCTCCGAGGCGTTGCTGGGCTTGCAATACGCGCACGACCTCCAGGATTTCGACGGTCAGTCGCTGGGCATCGTGCACCGCGACGTGAGCCCGCTGAACCTCTTCGTGACTTTCGACGGACAGGCCAAGGTCCTGGACTTCGGCATCGCCAAGTCGATCGACTCGTCGCAGGAGACGAAGACCGGAATCCTCAAGGGACGTGTGGCCTACATGGCGCCGGAGCAGGCGCTGTGTCTGGGAGTCGACCGCCGCGCCGACGTGTATTCCATCGGCGTCATGCTCTGGGAGGCTGCGGCAGGACGGCGCCTGTGGCCGGGGATGAACGACGTGGAGATCCTGGCGAGGCTTCTGCGCGAAGGGCCGCCGAGGCTCTGCGCGGTGTGCCCCGAGGCGCCGGAGGATCTGGAGGCCATCTGCGCGCGCGCCATGGAGCGGCGCCCGGAGGACCGCTACGCCAGCGCGTCCGCCATGCTGGAGGATCTCGAGGCGCACCTCGCCGCGCGCGAAGACTCCATCAGCATGCGAGCCATCGGACCGCTGGTGGCGCGCGCGTTCGCCGACGAACGGCGCCGCATGAGCGTGCTCATCGAAGACACGCTGACCCGGGTGCGGAGCGGTCCGCGCTCCGGGGTGATGCCCAAATGGGAGATCCAGGTTCGCGGCACTCCCATCGGCGTCCTGGCAGGGCGCGAGGAGACCAGCCAGGTGTCGGGGCCGCGCGTGCTCGCATCGCCGTTCGACGCCCCGTCCGTCAGCGCGCCCCCGTCGGCGACGATGTCGCGACCGGGCGAAGCGCCGCGGTGGTGGGTGTCACGGCGGGCCGCGCTGGGGGCAGCGAGCGGGGCGGCGCTCCTGCTGGTGCTGCTGGTGACGGCCATCGTGACCGGCGGCCACAAGAGAGAGGCGGTCCCCCCCTCCGAGGCCACGGTGGCAGCGGCGGGAGTCTCCGCGCCGGCGCCGCACGACGTTCCCGATCGGGTCGACGTCGTCGTTCGCGTCTCGCCAGCCTCCGCGCAGATCACCATCGACGGCGCGCCCATCGCCACCAACCCTTTTCACGCGCGCTACGCCAAGGACGCGCTGGTGCACCACGTCCTCGCTTCCGCAGACGGCTATGAAGCCAAGCTGGAAGAGGTCTTCTTCGCCAACGACGTGTCGATCGACATCAGCCTCGACCGGCGAGCGAGCGCGCCGGCCCGCTACTACGCCCCGGCCCCCACGCCCTCGCCAGGCAAGCACCCGCCGGCCGCCGTTGCGGAGACCCAGGTCCCCGCCGGCGAGGCGGCGACCGCAGCCGCCGTTCCTCCAGCTCGCGTCGAGACCGGCCCTACCGGCGGACATGCGCCGCTGCGACCGATCATGACCAGTAACCCCTACGGGACTCCATGAAAATTCTCGCGGCAGCCGTCCTTCTTTGCGCGTTCCTGGTCACGTCGGCGGCCGGCGCGGACGACACCACGTCCAGCCGCCAGGCCTTCAAGCACTTCCAGCACGCGGTGAGTCTCTACGGCGAGGCGGACTACCGGGCTGCGCTGGTGGAGTTCAAGCGCGCGTATACCCTCGCGCCCAACCCCTCCGTTCTCTACAACGTCGGCGAGACGCAATACGAGCTCCAAGACTACGCCGGGGCGCTCACCACCTTCGAGCACTTCCTGGCGGAGGCGGCGGCCGGGGATGCGCATCGTCCCGAGGTCGAAGGTGACCTCGAGGTGCTGCGCGCGCGCGTGGGACACATCATCGTCGTGACCGTCCCGGCCGGCGCGGATGTGACCGTCGACGATCAGCCGGTGGGCAAGACACCCCTGGAACGTTCGCTGCTGGTGAGCATCGGGCACCGCAAGGTGGTGGCGGCCATCGGCGGCCGCGCTCCCATCACCCGGTACGTGGACGTCGCTGCGGACGACAACCTTTCGGTGGCGATCCAGCTTCCCGACGCTCCGGAGGCCGGCCCGGGACCGGAGCTGTCGTCGAACCCGGTCGACTCGGCACACGCCTCTCGCAGCGGCCGCACCCTGCGCATCGTGGGCTGGACGGCGGCGGGAGCGCTGGCGGCGGGCGCCATCACCTTCGGCATCCTGGCCATCCAGGAGTCGCAGGACCTGCGGTCTGCGCGCGATGCCTTTCCGACGACCAGCCAGACACTGGACCACGACTCACAGCTCACGATGACCTACTCCATCCTCGCCGACTCGCTCGCCGCCGCCGCCGTCGTCGTGGGGAGCATCACGCTCTTCTCGACCTGGCTGTCACCGTCACCCGGCGCGCGCGCGACCGGAAGCTCGGGAACGACCCGGATCATGCTGGGACCCATGTCGCTCCGTCTGCAGACGACCTTCTGAGCCAACCTTCCGGAGAGCTTGCCCATGCGAACGAGTCGCCGACGATGGACCGGAGTGACCGCCGCGGCGCTGGTGCTGACCAGCGCGGCGTGCACCGCCCTGCTCGACCACAACGCCACGCAGTGTGAAAGTGACGGCGATTGCGCCCAATTCGGCAATCACCCGTACTGCCAGAGCGGCGTCTGCGTGTCGTCCGGGCTGGGGCCCTCGGACTGCTTCTTCGGCACGCCGCAAACGCCCCAGGATTACCTGAATCAGTGCACCACCGCGCAATGCGTCGAGTTCGACAACTGCCAGCGACTGGGGCTCTGCGGAGACGCGGGCGATCTCGACGCGGCGCTGGTGAACCCCCCCGCGCCGCAAGCGGCCTCTCCGGCGGCCGCCGACGACGGCGGGGCCACCGCCCCTTTGCTCCCGAGTTGCATGGACCCGAGCAACGGCCGCGCCCAGGTCGTCTACATGACCGGCTCGAGCAACTTCCCGCCGCTGCTGGCCAAGCTGGCGCCGCTCATCGTCAGCGCCACGGGGTTCACCCCCGTCTTCGAGGTGACCAATTCGTGCACCGGTGTTCAAGCGATCTTCGGCTCCGGCGCCCAGCTCACCATCACCGATCCCGCTCCCGGCCCGAGCGCCAAGTACGCCGCCTATTTCGCCCAGGACGGCTCGGCCACCCCCTGCACGCTCGGACCTACCGGAGCACCGGTGGACGTAGGCGAATCGGACATCTTCTCGACCACCTGCGAGGGCGTCGGCGCCCCCACCAGCAGCATCGGAGAGTTCCTCGGCCCCGTCCAGGCCATGGTGTTCGTGGTGCCCGGCAAGTCGCAGGAGACGGCCATCACCGCGGCGGCGGCGCGTGAAGTCTTCGGCATGGGAGGAGGGAGCGCGGCGCCCTGGACGAACCCGCTGCTCTATTTCATTCGCAACGCCAACACGGGAACCCAGCAGGAGATCGGCCACGCCATCGGAGTTCCCGCCAACGAGTTCTGGGGAGTCGACCGCGGGACGGCCGCCAACCTCGACGCGCTGATGAAGGGCATCACCGATCCGGTGGTGGCCGAGCAGGCGATCGGCATCATTTCCGCGGACTACTACGACGACGATCGAGCCAACCTCGACGCCCTCGCCTTCCAGGCGGAAGGTCAGGACTGCGCGTACCTCCCGGACTCCACTCAGTTCAAGAAGGACAAGCGCAACGTGCGGGACGGGCATTACCCGGTATGGGGCCCACTGCACTTCTTCGCGGCGGTGAACAACGGCGACGCGGTGTCGCCGGGGGCGCAGGCGTTCGTATCCGTGGTCTCGGTCCCCAACGTACCGCAGCCGCTTCTCGACGCCTTCATCGGGTCCAGCCTGGTCCCTTCGTGCGCCATGTCGGTGCAGCGCGGGACGGAGCTCGGCCCGCTCTCCGCCTACGCGTCCCCGTTTCAGTGCGGTTGCTACTTCGAGTCCAGCCCCGACGTGAACGGCGCGGCGCCGGCCGGGTGCACGCCTTGCATCACCGGCAATGACTGCGCCGATCCGACCCGACCCTCGTGCAATCTCGGATTCTGCGAAACGCAATGACACCCATGTCCCACGTCTGCTGGAGCCAACCATGAAGTCTACGAACCCGATGGCGGATCGACTGCGCGCGCTGCTTGCTGCCCCGGAGGGGATCGAGCTCCCCGGCTGCTACGACGCGCTGAGCGCCATGATCCTCGAGCGCGCCGGGTTTCCGGCGGTGTTCATGAGCGGCTACGGCATCGCCGCCAGCCTGCTGGGAAACCCCGACATCGGCCTCACCAGCCTGGTCGAGACGGCGCTGATGACCAAGAACGTCACCGGGGCCATCGGTGTTCCTCTGGTGGTGGACGCCGACAACGGGTACGGCGACGAAGACAGCGTGGTGCGCACCGTCTGCGAGCTGGAGAGCGCCGGAGCCGCTGCGATCATCCTGGAGGACCAGGTGTTTCCCAAGCGCTGCGGTCATGCGGCCGGCAAGAGCGTCATCTCTCTCGACCGCTACATGCGCAAGCTGGATTGCGCCCTCGCGGCGCGCCGCACCTCGATGGTCGTCGTGGCCCGCACCGACGCGGCGACGATCGACGAGGGGATCCTGCGCGCCAAGCGCTTCCACGCGGCGGGCGCCGACGTGATGCTCATCGACGGCCTGCCGTCGGTCGAAGCGCTGCGCCGTGTCGGCGAAGAGGTCCCCGGGCACAAGATCATCAACTTGATCCACGGCGGCAAGACGCCGCTCTTGCCCTCGGAGGAGCTGCACGACCTCGGCTTCAAGATCGTTCTCTACTCGACGCCCGCGCTCTACACCGCCGCCCGCACCATGCTCGAGACCATGACCCGCCTGGCCCAGACGCGCCAGCTCTCCTCCATCTCCGACGAGAGCATGACCTTTCGAGACTTCCAGGGCCTCATCGAGAACCATTACTTCCGCCGGCGCGGCGGCGAAGCCCTGAAGCGCGTGGCGCTGGGGACCGCGCCCGTGAGCCACGTGCGACTCCAGTCGGTGCCCTTCGAGCAGGAAGAGCGAAAGACCGGGACCGGGCGAGAACGCTGACCAGCATCCCGGAGGTCGGCTAGAGAGGGCTCCAGAGCCCCTGATGCCTGCCTCCAGCGACGCCGCGGCCAGGGACAGCGCCCCCGCCGTCCGCCTCGCGGTCGCGCTCTTCGCAGCCTCCGCCCTCCTGGCCGCCGTCGACGCCGCCACCATCGCGGTCTTCGTGCCCTTCCCCGGCGCGGGGCTCTCGCTGCGCCTCGCCCATCACCTGTTCGACGCCGCGGAGACGCTCGGCGTGGGGGCGCTTGCCGGAGGGCTGGCCGGCGCGTTCGTTTACTTCGCGCGCGTCCCAGGGTGGGCCAGGAACTGCCTCGCCTTTGCGGCCAGCCTCGCGCTGGTCGACGACGCCATCGGTGAGAATCTCACCCGCATGGCGTCTCTCTCCGGCGGCGGGCGCCTCGAGACGGTGCTCTTCCTCGTCTTCCTCTGCGTCTTCGGCGTCGGTCTGGTGGGCGCTTACGCAGCTGGATCGAAGGGCTCGAGCTCCGCGCGACTCCGAGCTTTCGCCGTCGCCCTCGCGGTCACGCTCATCGTGCTCGATCATCTCCCGTATCGGGACGACTACTTTGGCATCCATGGCGTCGTGGCCTGGGCCGCGGCGCTGCTGGGTGGTGCAGCGCTGGGGGCGCCGGCCGAGCGTGCCCTCCGCCTCCTGAGCCAGGGTCGACGAGGACGCATCGCCCTGGCGGCGATCGCCCTGTTCGCCCTGTGCGGCCTCATCGTCTCGCCCCCCAACGCGGTTCGCTTGGAGCTTTTCCGGGAGCCCTGCACGGTGGCGCCCTGGGTCCTGGCGACGACGGTGTGGCGGGCCCCTCCCCTGCACGGACTCGCTCGCGCCACGCCCGCGTCTCCGTGGTACCGGGATCGCTCCGCCGACCCGGCGGTCCCGCCCAGCTCACCACCTCTGCTCGGGCGCGATCCGGTGATCGTGGTCATCACGGTGGACGCCGTGGGGGCCGACGTCGTCGACGATCCCGCCAGCGACCGGCGCTTTCCCACCATGACCGAGCTGAAACGCGACGGCGTGGTCTTCACCCACGCCAGCGCCCCCGGCACCCAGACCGCGCTCTCGCTCGCCACCTTGTTCTCGGGCCGCTACTTCTCGGAGCTCGCCTGGACCGATCACGGTGTCGGGGGAACCAGATACCTCTATCCGTCGGACGATCCGTCGCCGCGTTTCCCCGGGCTGCTCTCGGACCACGGCGTCGCGACTGCCGACTACGCCGGCCTGGTGTTCCTTGCCAGCGACTTCGGTGTGGCACGCGGCTTTCGCGAGGAGACGGTGACGGTGGAGGGGCGGCGCCACGCCCAGGCCGCCGAGCTCATCGACCCGCTCCTCGATCGCTTGAAGGTGGCCAGACGAGGGCCACTCTTTCTCTACACCCACCTGATGGAACCGCACCAGCCGTACGACCGCGGTCGCAGCCAGGGCAGCCCGCACGAACGGTATCTCGCCGAGGTGGCGGTGGCCGACGCGCAGATCCGGCGGGTGCTCCGCTTGCTCCAGGCGCGCTTCGGCAGGCGATGGGCGCTGTTCGTGAGCGCCGATCACGGGGAGGCTTTCGGCGAGCACGGGGGCACCGAGCACGGGAAGACGCTCTACGAAGAGCTCCTGCACGTTCCCCTTCTGGCGCGAGGGCCACTCCTCGCGCCCCGGGTCGTCGAGGAGCGGGTGGGGCTGGTCGATCTCGGGCCCACCATCCTCGATCTCTTCGGGGTGGAGACGCCGGCCACCTACGAAGGCCAGAGCCTCGTTCCGCTCCTGGCCGGGGGCACCGCTACCCTCACACGGCCGCTCCTGGCGGAGGGACGTCTGCGGCGCGCGCTCACGCAGCCCGACGGGCTGAAGGTCATCGAGGATTCGCGTCGCAAGCTGGTCGAGGCTTACGATCTGGCCACCGATCCCGGGGAGACGCACAACCTCTTCGATGTGGAACCGGCGCGCGTCGATGGGGCGCTCGGCAGCCTGCGCGCCTTCTTCGCCGCGCACACCCGGTCGGACGGAGGGTATCAGCCACCCTACAAGCCCTGAACAGGGGAACGGCCCGCGCGCCGTCCTTCTTACCCGGCCTTGGTGGTCAGCTTGTCCACGGCGTGCACGGGCGCCTGGGCGCCGGACATGAGATGCGCGATGGCCCCGTAGACCAGCCGCTGGCTGGCCAGCATGCCCAGGCCCGAGAACTCCGCCGCGGTAACGTCGATCGAGTAGTGCCCGCCGCCGCCGTTCACCTCGACCCGCGCGCCCGGGATCTTCGCGCCGATGGAGTCGCGGATGGCCGCCAGCACATCCCCCTGGAAGTTGGTCGGATGGTCGCTCATGGCCGATGGGCTTAGCGCGGGCGGCAGCGGACGCCCACGGAGAAAACCGTGGACGCATCGGCGGGCGCGCCATGAGCCCCGGGGCGGGTGACGAGCTCAGAAGCCGTACTGCGCGGCGAGCTCGGGTCCGAACGTGGGTACGAAGGGGACGAAGCCGGGCTCCCAGCCATTCGGGTGGAACGAGAAGTTGACGCGGGCGGCCAGGGACAGGGCGATGGCTGGGGTCGCGAGCCAGCGCACGCCGAACCCCAGCGTGGCGAAGCCCGGCCCACCGGTGTGCCACACGTTGACCGGTCCGCTATCGAGCGGCACCTGGCAGGGTTTGCCCGCGGAGGCCGGTTGCGCCGCCGGGCAGAACGCCACCGCGCTGGACGCGTGCCCTTCGAACGACGCCACTCCGCCGCCCAGAAAGACGAGCGGCTTGAGTCCGGGTGAGCCGATGGCATTGGCGCCAAAGACCCAGGTTCCTCGGGCCTCGCCGTAGAAGCGCGATCCGAGGTCGCGCCCGTCGTTCACTGCCGCGTGGCCGGGGTAGGGGAAGAACGTCGCGCCGACGCGCGTTCCAACCAGCAGATTCGCGGTGACCGCGTAGTCGAACGAACCCACCACCCGGAGATTCCCTCGCAGGAGGCCCTCCTTGGTGCGCCCCCCGAGATCGACGGTGCACAGACCGGATGCAACCTGGGCCGCCGTACAGAGCCCCGCGTTCTCCAGAGTGAGCGACCGAGACGGAAAATCGCTCCCCGCCTGCGCCGTGCAGTAGAGGTTGTCCCCGCTCGCCGGCCGCCCGCTGGCGGGGTCGAGCGCACACACGTCGTTATCCGACGGCAATCCCATGAATTCGAGCTCGGCGCTCGCACCCATCCAGATTCGCTTGAATCGGCGGACGGACCGAGGTCCGACGTGGCCCGCAGCGAAGTCGGCCTTGGCATTCTTCGGCGACGCTGCTGCGGCGGTCTCGGGGCCGGCGTCGGCGAATGTGGGCGGCGCTACGGTTACGAGCGCGACAAGAACCGCGGCGGCGACGACCCGCAGACCACCGATCGCCGAGCGCACGAGCCATCTCTACACCACTTGGTGGGCCAACCCTCGCGCGAAGCACTCGGCGAGGAAGAGGACTGACGCATTGTATGGCGTCGAGACCGGCGTGAGTGACGTCCATCGAGTACGCTCGTAGGGTCCCGACCATGCGCGTCCTTCGCTTCCTGGCGAGCTCCGTCCTCGCGGCGCTCGCGGCGACCTTCGGTGCGCATCCGGCGTACGCGTTCTGCCGGACCACGACATCGCAGGTGCCAGCCGGGTACGATCCCACGGCGAACGGATGCTGGACCCAGGGCACGCCCCTGGCGTGGCGCACCACCGAGTTATCCTACGGCGTCGGCGCGGCGGCCAGCCAGCAGGTTTCGCTCGCCGACGCGACGCGCGTCGCCGATCTGGCGTTCAGCGCCTGGAACGCGGTGACCTGTCCCGGCGGGGCTCCCACCGTCTATGCCGTCGACGAGGGGTCCCTCAGCTGGGTGCCCGACGGCGGCAGCTGCGCGGTGAGCTCGGACTGCAGCCCGGGCACCCACGACGTCATCGTGTTCGACGACGAGGTCTGGCCGTACAACGATCCGGCCAACACCCTGGCCCTCACCACCGTGACCTACGGAGTCGACGACGGCGCGATCTTCGAAGCGTACATCGAGATCAACACCACCCCGCCGCATCAGGTCACCACCCAGGAGCCGCCGCCTGCGGACAGCACGGCGTACGATCTTCAAGCCATCCTCACGCACGAGGCCGGCCATTTCTTCGGCCTCGCCCACGCCTCGGACACCAACGCCGTCATGTACGCCTACTACGTGCAGGGGAAGATCGACCTGACCAGTGACGACGTGTCCGGCTTCTGTACCATCTACCCTCCTCTTTCGAATCCCCTCACCGCGACCGGGCCTGCGGGGTGCTCGTCGGCTTCGAGCGCCACGGCCCGCGGCGTCGCGACCGGTCCCCTTCTGGTCGCGGTCGGACTCCTCGCCGCGCGTCACGGTCGCGCCCGAAGGAGGCGCAGGACTCGCGGCTAGCGGGTCGTTGCGATGCGCGCGGTCCGCGTGCGCAATAACCCGATGATCTGCTCGTTGGACGGTCTGACCTCGCCCAGGTGCACGTAGCGATTCGCCAGCCAGTCGTATCGACCGAGCATCAGGCACACCCACACGCCAAAGAAGTCGAGCTTGTCGAAGACGATGGCGCCTTCCTCGGCGTAGCGGGCCACGTTGTCGTGGAAATCCCCCGGCATCTCCGTCCAGTGGCGGGTCTGCTTGATGTGGTGGCCAATGTGGTAGCCGTCGTTGAAGCAGCGCCGGTTGTAGCTGGAGTTGATGCAGGTGATGCTGTTCCTGTAGCAATTCTCGGGCGTCGCCGCGTCGATGAAGGCGTGCTGGCCCCAGTTTCCCGCCATCATCGCGAAGCGCGTGATGAGGAAGGGCAGCGCGAAGACGACCGTCGTCGCCCGCCAGTCGATGTAGAAGAGGGCGGCCACCGCGGCGACGAACGCCAGCTCGCCGAAGATACAGCGAAACATCAGCGAGCGGCGCCTTCGCTTCGCCAGGTAGACGCTGAGCTGGGGCAGCGCGCCGACGAAGAAGTCCAGGAAGTAGCGGGCGAATCCCAGCACGCTGTCCCGCTGGTAGCTCATGGTCGAGCTGAGGTCGTTCTCCAGGTTGTTCTCGGGATGATGCATCCCCACGTGGTGAGCGAAATACGTCTCCGGGGATTCGCCGAAGAAGGGCCCGAGCACCCAGGGGATATACTGATTCATCCAGCTCCACGGACGCTTGAAGAGACGGCGGTGGCTGGTGTTGTGCAGCATGAGCACGAAGGGACCCAGGAAGTAGACGACCAGGGCCAGGTGCACCCCGGCCAGCCACCAGCGGAACTGCCCGGGCACGAACAGAAAGAGGCCCGAGGGGACGATGGTCAGCGTGGTCAGCGCCATCAACTTGAGAAAGGGGACGTCCCGCCGGTCATGGATGAAGCGCTCCGCGATGCGCTCCGTACGGCTCTCCGTTGCCGGGGCGCGGTAGGTGGGATCGCTGAGGACGAGCTCCATAGGGCCCCCGTTTCTACGCTCAAACGCGAACGGAAGCGAGAGTCTCGACGTTGGAAAGAGCGAAGGGCCACGGCTGCTTCGCGCAGGCGCGTTTCTCGAGGGCTACACCTCGGGCGGAAGGCCACAATGAGAAGGTTCAGCTCGTCGCGATAGCCCAGCCTCGTACCACCCGCGTACCTTCACCGCGTGCCTCGCCCGCCCCACCGGCCGGACCGCGTCTTCGCCGCGCTCGTCGTCTGCGCCTACCTTCCCGTCGCCATCTTCGCCATCGCGCACCACGAGATGTGGCGCGACGAGCTCCACTGCTGGCTGGTGGCGCGGGACAGCGCCACGCCCTGGGCCGTGGTGAGAAACCGCGCCTACGACGGGCAGCCTCCGCTCTGGTACTTGCTCCTCTGGGTCCTGCAGAAGGTGACCCACGATCCCCGCGCCATGCAAGGGGTGCACGTGGCCATCGCCGTCGCCGCGGTGTGGGTCTTTGCCAGCCGGGCGCCGTTCGCGCGACCGCTCCGCGCGCTCTTTCCCTTCGGGTACTTCCTGGCCTACGAATACGTCGCGCTGAGTCGTGGCTACGGCCTGGCTGTGCTCTTCGCGCTTCTCCTCTGCGACCATCACCCGCGCCGCTTCGAGCAGCCGGGACGCACCGCGCTCCTGCTCGCCGCGCTGGCGCTGACCACCACGGTGTCGACCGTCGTCGCCGCCGCGTACACGGTGGCGCTCCTCGTCGAGTCCGTGGGCCTCGCCCGACAGGGGGATCGGGCGCGTGCGACGCGAGCATGCATCCCCGTCGCTGCGGGCGCCGTGGCCTTCCTCGCCGCGGCGCTGTGTGCCTGGCCTCCGGCGGACTCCACCGTGGCCCACCTGACCTGGCCGCCGAGGATGCCGGACGACTTCGCGCCGACGCGCCTCATCGTGGCGCTGGTGCCCATCCCCCGTCCGTACTTTTACTTCTGGAACTCCAACCTCCTGCTCGGCGTCGAGCCTTTCCGGCGGATCGCCGTTCCGGTGTCGCTGGCCCTTCTGGCGTGGCTGGTCTTCCTGCTCTCGTGCCGGCGCGACGCGGCGATCCTCTTCGTGGTGGGATCCCTCGGGCTGATGGCGCTCTTCGGCCTGGTCTACGGCGGTGACGTCCGCCACCACGGCTTTCTCTTCGTCCTCCTGCTGATGGGGGCGTGGCTGGCGCGCCAGACCCCGCCGGTCGACGACCGTCCCGCGAGACGGTGGAGGCGGCTGCGGGCGGCCGCGCTGATCCCGACGCTGGGGGTGGTGCTGCTGGCTCATGTGGCGGGGACGCCCATCGCGCTGGGCTACGAGTACGCCAAGGTCTTCTCCTCCGGAGCGCGTGCTGCGGCGGTCCTGCGGGCGCGCGGCCTCAGCCGGGCGCCGCTCGTCGCGGAGGTCGACTACCCCGCCACCGCCGTCCTCGGGCAGCTCGACGGCGCCCCCTTCGCGCTCAGCCCGCGCACCGGGCGCGCCTTCTCGTTCGTGAAGTGGACGCGCGATCGAGCCTGGGACCCCACCGACCAGCAGACCCTGCGCTTTGCCTCCGCCGTGGGCGGCGCGCGCGGCGAGGACGCGGTCCTGCTCATGAACCGTCCGCTCTTGCCCGAGCTCGTCGACGACAAGGCGGTGACGCGCATCGCCGAGCTCTACGACTCGATGATCGCGGAGGAGAACTTCTACATCTATCGCGTGGTGCGCGACGCCGCCGCCACGTCCGCCATCCAGCCTGGGGCCCAGGAACGGTGAGCGTCCCGGCGAGAGGCTCTCGCGCGCGACCGACATCGGCGGCTACCCTGGCCCTCATGCGTATCCTGGTCCTCGCGGCGGCCCTCGCGGCAGTCTCCCTCGTCACGGCCGGCGCACGCGCCGACGGGCCCGAGCCGGCGGTCGCCGTCGCGGTGGGCGCGGCGACGGTCTTTGCCGGCTTCGTCGTGGGAGGAACGCTGATCGCGGCGAGCCCTGGTTCGGCAGCGCGGACCGAGGCGGGGTGGTTCGCGATGGAGAGCGGCTTCACCCTCGCGCCGCTGCTGTCCCACGCCCTGGTCGGCGAGTGGGGCCGCGGCGCCCTCTTCGCCGCCGTCCCGACGGCCACCACCCTCGCCACGGAGCCGGTGTTCTCGACCAACGAAGCGGCCGTGGAGCACGGGACACTCCCGCAGCAGCGCGTGATGTGGGGTCTCTTCTGCGGGGGTCTGGCGGCGTCGATGGCCGGGATTATCGACACCGCGTTCGCGCCCGGACGCTCCGTGCATGTCGCGCCGCTGCTCGGTGCGGGAAGCGCAGGCTTGCTGGTCGGGAGCACGCTGTGACGGGCTGGCGAATCGTGCAGGCCGCCCTCCTGGCGGTCACAGCCTCGGCGTGCGCCGCCGTCCCTCAGAACCGGCGAGCGCGGCTGGCCGATCCGATGATGAGCCTCACCGACGAGCCGCTCGATGCCGCGCGGCGACAGAAGCTCTACGACACACGCGAGGGCGCGGCGGGGGGAGATGGAGCCTCGGCGGGTGGCGGCTGCGGCTGCCAGTAGCTGGTTGCGCGCGCGGATGAGCGCCGCGGCGCTGGCCCTGGCGATTGCCTCGCCGTCGCGCCTTCTGGCCGACGACGCGGCCAGCGGGTACGGCGACGCGCGCATCCTCGACGCCATGGGGGCGGGGCTGCGCCTGCAATCGGTGATGACGCACATCACCGGCTTCGACCAGTTCGGACACGGTTACCAGGCGCAGGGAGGGCCGACGCCCAGCAGCCCCGGCTCGGAGCGGCTGACCGTCTTCGAGCCGCAGGTGGAGCTTGTCTTCACGCAGGGCGAGCGGGTTACCCACCGGGTGTGGATTCCCGTCGACGTCGTGACCAACGCCTCGCCCGACGCCATCGACGTGGTGAGCTCCGCCTCGCGGCACGTGGAGGGCGGCAGCATCGACTGGACCACGACCTACCGCGCCGACCGGCAGGTCGACATCTCCGTGCGCAGCGGCGTCCACCTGGAGAACCCGTTTCGCTCGTGGGACAGCGGCATGTCCATCCGCCGTTCGTATGCCGACGACGCCACCGTGGTGAGCGCCAGCGCGCTCGAGGTCTTCGACTGGTTCGATCACTTCGACATCCACGGGGACCGCAGCGGTCACACCGATCGCAACGGCACCACCGGGACGCTCGGCCTCACCCAGGTGCTCACGCCGACCACGGTGGCCAGCATCAACTACGGCCTCACCTTCCAGGAAGGGACCATGGGCAACACCTGGAACAGCGTGCCCCTCGCCGCCGGGGGACGGGGCGCGGAGCTCTTGCCGGCCCAGCGGATGCGGCATGCCCTGGTGGGGAGAATGGCGCAGTGGCTGCCCTGGAACGGCGCTCTTCGCCTCTACTATCGCTTCTACGCGGACGACTGGGGCATCGTCGCCCACTCCATGGAGGCAGAGCTCATGCAGCGCCTTTCCCCGGAGCTCTACGTTGGGGGCACCTACCGCTTTCACACCCAGACGGGGGCGAGCTTCTTCACCCCGCTTGCACCGCCGGGCGCCCTTCTGCGCGTCGCCGACAGCGATCTCGCGCCGCTCGATTCGGAGACCGTCGGTGGGAAGATCGTGGTGGACTACCCCCTCGTGGGGGAATTTCGCACGCTGCACCTGGAGCTCGCCTGCGAGCGCTACGTCCGCACCAACGACCTTCGGGTGAACATCGTCTCATGGGCCACCGGCTTCCGCTTCTGATCGCCCTCGCCGTCGCCGGGGATGCCTGCGGCGTACCCGAGACGCCGGTCGCCTCGGCGTCGGAGCGCGTCCCCGCGGTGGCGCTGGAGACGCTGTCCGGCGAGCGCACCGAGGTGGCGCGCCTGGCCGGAGGACGCGTCGCGCTGGTCAGCTTGTGGGCCACCTGGTGCGACGCATGCGTTCGGGAGATGGACGCCCTCAACCGTCTCGATGCGAAGACGGCGTCCGGGCGCGAGGCGGTGGTCATCGCCGTGGACGTCGGCGAAGAGCGGGGCAAGGTGGCGGAGTTCGCGCACCAGCGGGGCCTGCGGTACGCGCAGCTCGTCGACCGGGACTTTGCCTTCGCGGACGCCCTCGGTCAGCGGCGGGTCCCGGCCACGCTGGTCGTGGACCGCCGGGGTCGCATCGTCTACCGGGGCGACGCCCTCGACGCGAAGAGCCTGGACGCCCTCCGCGACGCCGTAGCGGCCGCGCCGTGACCGGATCGACGGGGTGAACCGCAGCGGTAGCTCGCCGAGGGTCACTTCCCGAGGAAAAATGTGGGATAGTCGGTTCGCCGAAATACGAGGAGAAGATGACCATGGCGACGACGACCATCCCCGACAAGTTCCTCCCCGTCCTCACCCACAAAAAGGCCCTCGCGCACCTGGCGACGCTGATGCCGGATGGCTCACCGCAAGTGACCCCGGTATGGTTCTTCTACAAGGACGGGAAGTTCGTGGTGAACACGGCGCGTGGCCGCGTGAAGGACCGCAACATGGCCAAGAACGCCCACGTCGCGCTGTCCATCACCGATCCCGACAACGACTACGCGCACATCGCTGTGCGCGGCAAGATCGTGCGCATCACCGAAGAGGGCGCCGACGCCAGCATCGACGCGCTGGCCATGAAGTACCTCGGCAAGGAGAAGTATCCCTTCCGGCGACCGGACGAGGTGCGCGTCATCTACGAGATCGAGCCGCTGTCGGTCTCGGCGATGGGCTGATCCGATGGAGCAGGCGCTGGAACGCGCCGCGCACGATGGCGTGAGCGAGCCACTGTCCGACGAAGAGGCCCTGCGGCTGGCCGAGGCCACGGGCGACGGCGCCGTCGCCATCCTCTCCGCCGCGCGGGCGGTGCGCGACGCACTCTTCGGGCGCGTGGTGACCTACTCCCCCAAGGTCTTCCTGCCGCTCACCAATCTCTGCAGAAACCACTGCGACTACTGCTCGTTCCGTCGTTCGCCGGGGGAGCGCGGGGAATGGACCATGACCCCCGCGCAGATCGAGGAGCAACTGGTGCGCGCGCGCGCGCAGGGATGCGCCGAGGCCCTCTTCTGCCTGGGCGACAAGCCCGAGAAGGCCTTCTCCGCGTACCGCCGCACCCTCGCCTCCTTCGGCCACCCCAGCACCGTCGAGTACCTGCACTGGGCCGGCTCGCTGGCGCTCCGCCACGGGCTCCTGCCGCACACCAACGCCGGTCTCTTGACCGATCCGGACATGGTTCGACTCAGGGAAGTGAACGTGAGCCTGGGGCTGATGCTGGAGTGCTCGAGCCCGCGCCTGTGCCAGCCGGGGATGCCCCACCACCGCGCGCCCGACAAGAGGCCCGATCGGCGCCTGGCCATGATCGAGGCGGCGGGGCGGCTGCGCATTCCCTTCACCACCGGCATCCTGGTGGGCATCGGAGAGACGCGCCGCGAGCGGGTGGAGAGCTTGCTGGCCATCCGGCGTCTTCACCGCAAGCACGGCCACGTGCAAGAGGTCATCGTGCAGAACTTCCGCGCCGTCCCCGGCGTCCCCATGGAGCACGCACCGGAGCCGGACGAGGACGAAGTGACGCTGGCCGTGGCCATGGCGCGCCTCATTCTCGACCGGGACGTCTCCCTGCAGGCGCCCCCCAACCTGAACCCCGCCGGGGCCGCCGCGCTCCTCGCCTCGGGGCTCGACGATTTCGGCGGCATCTCCCCGGTCACGCCGGACTACATCAACCCGCGGCATCCCTGGCCGCACCTCGACGCCCTGCGTGAGGCCTGCGCGCGCGCGGGCTTCGAGCTGCGCCCGCGGGCCTCCATTTATCCGCGTTACGTGGAACGCCCGGGCTTTCTCCATCCGGCCTTGCTGGCACCCGCGCGCGACGTTCAGGCGCGCCTGGCCAGGGCGACGGCCGTCCCCGGGGCCGCATGACCCTCGAGCGCGTCTTCGGCGACGTGGGCGGCGACGTGCGCCGGGTGCTCGAGCGAGCGCTCGGGGGCCGCGACGTGAGCGTGGAGGACGCGGTGCTCCTGTGCGGCGCGCGGGGCGCGGCGCTGCACGCGCTGGTGGCGGTGGCGGACCATCTGCGGCGGGCGCAGGTGGGCGACCGCGTCTCCTACGTGGTCAACCGGAACGTCAACTTCACCAACGTCTGCGTCAAGGGTTGCCGCTTCTGCGCGTTCTCGCGCACGCGCCGCAGCGAGGAGGGCTACTTCCTTCCGCCCGAGGAGATCGTCCGGCGCGCGCTGGAGGCGCAGGCGTTCGGCGCGACGGAGATCTGCATCCAGGCGGGGCTGGCGCCTGGGGTCGACGCACGCTTCTACATCGACCTCGTTCGCGCGCTGAAGAGCGCGGCGCCCGGGCTTCACGTGCACGCGATGTCGCCGGAGGAGGTGAAGTTCGCGGCGGCCGGGAGCGGCTGGTCCTTCCGCCGTGTGCTCGAGGAGCTGAAGGCGGCCGGCCTCGGCTCCTTGCCCGGCACGTCGGCCGAGGTTCTCGACGACCGCGTGCGCGCGCGCATCGCGCCGGGACGCATCACCACCGCCGAGTGGATCGAAGTGGTGACCACGGCGCACGCCATCGGGCTCCGCACCACGTCGACCCTCATGTACGGGCACGTGGAGACCGACCTCGAACGGATGCAGCACCTCGATCGGCTGCGCTCCATCCAGCGTGACACGGGGGGCTTCACCGAGTTCGTGCCGCTGTCCTTCGTGCACGAAGAGGCGCCCATGACGCTGCGCCAGCAGCTGCCAGAGCTGCGTCCTGGGCCGACCGGCGACGACGTCATCCGCCTTTACGCCATCGCGCGCATCGTGCTCGGCAGCTCCATTCCCAACCTCCAGGTGTCCTGGGTGAAGGACGGGATGCGGCAGGCGCAGTGGCTGCTCGCGTGCGGCGCCAACGACTTCGGGGGAACGCTCATCAACGAGAGCATCTCCACCTCGGCCGGGGCCACGCACGGGCAGCTTCAGCCTCCCGCCGCCATCCGGCGCGCCATTCGCGACGCGGGGCGTATCCCCGTCGAGAGGAGCACCCTCTACGACGTGCTCCGCGTCTTCCCTTCCCAGGCCGAGCCGGGCGAGGGCGATCGGCTCGACGGCGTGGACGATCCCGAGGCCATCTTCGGGAGCTACGACCGCCTCACGCGCGACGAGCGCTTCAGGTTCCGGCTCCCGATAGCCGCCCCGTGAGGCGCCGCAGATCGACGGGGAGGTCCACGTCGAAGGCGATGCGCTCGTTCTTCACGTGCGCGGTGCGCAGCCCCGCCGCCCGGGCCGCAGCGCAGTGAGCGGCGAAGCTGTCGTCGCGGCCGAAGCAGGTGGCCATGAGCGTGGGCGGCGTGAGAGCCAGCGCGTTGGTGTGGCGGCCGAGGTGGTCGCGCACCAGAGCCACGTCGTGATCGGCCAGGGCGGCCAGGAGCTCGGCGACATCCCCCCGCTCGATGCGCGGGAGATCGGCCATGAGCACCACCGCCGTGCTCGCGCCGCGGGACGCCACCTCGTGAAGCGCGCGGTCCACCACGTCGGCCAGGGTGCCCGTCCCGCGATCGCGCAGCACCTCGGCGCCATACGACGTCGCCAGCGACGCCACGTCGTCGCCCCCCGTGGCCACCAGCACCCCCTCCAGCGCGCAACCTCGCAGGACATCGAGCACGTGCTCCAGCAGCCCGCGCGCAAAGCCGGCGCGCTCGCCGTCGCCCAGCACCGAGCGCAGGCGCGATTTCCCGGCGGCGAGCGACTTGGCCGGCACGACCGCCCAGGCGCGCCGGTTCACCGTCGCACCTCGGCGCAGAAGGCCAGGATCTCCCGCGCCAGGCGCAGGCGATCGTCGCGCGAGCGCATCACCGTCGACGTTCCGCGGACCGGCATCGACGCTACCGTGCTCTCGTCCCCGTGCTCGACCACCATGGCATGGAGCAGACCGCGGTAGTGCTCGGCCACGGCGCCGGCCGAGGCGGTCTTGCCGGTGAGGTCGTGGACCATGCTCGCCAGGGGACCTTTGATGGCCGCGCCGGCCACGATGGGGCTCAAGGCGACCACCGGCTTGCGCGTCATCGCCTCCCTCACCCCGTCGAGAAAAAGGATGGGGTCGACCGACACGTAGGGGTTGGACGGCCCGACCACCACGACGTCGCACGCGTCGATGGCCTCGAGAACGCCCGGGGCCGGAATGCGGCCGCCCTCGAAGTGCACCGCGCGCACCGGCGGCTCGGCGCGCCGTCGCACGAACCACTGCTGGAAGGGCAGCGTGCCCTCGGTGGTCGTCTCGATGAGCGTGGCCAGCGGGGCGTCGCTCATGGGGAGGACGGGGTGCGGGATGCCCAGCGCAGCGCACAGGCGCGCGGTGATCGAGGAGAGCGGCTCACCGGCGCGCAGAGCCTCGCTGCGAAGCAGATGCGTCGCCAGGTCGCGATCGCCCAGCGCGAACCAGTCGGGGCCGCCGTAGCGCTGGATCATGGCCAGGCCCGCGAACGACTCCTCGGCCAGGCCCCAGCCGCGCTCCTCGTGCGCCAGCCCGGCGAGCGTGTACATGACCGTGTCCAGGTCGGGCGACACGTGCATTCCCAGGTGGACGAAGTCGTCCCCGGTGTTGACGATGGCCGTCAGCGAACCCGCCGGGAGCGCTCGCGCCAGCCCGTCGAGGAGGCGCGCGCCGCCGACGCCACCGGAGAGGGCCACCACCTTCATGCGTAAAGATCCTCCTCCGGCTTGCGCAGGAGAGCGCCGGCTCCCTGGTCCACGGGATCGAAGCGTAGTCCGCGCACGAGGACCAGGGGGCGCCGCTCGGCGGCCTGACCCGCCACCAGATCGGCCACCGCCGCGACCTGATCGGCCAGGGCGGTGACTGTGCTCTCCAGCGCGCGGCCGAACAGATCCGGCTCCCCGCGCCGGTCCCACAGCGGCGGCAAGCCCGCGACGCCGATGGCCACACCCACCGTCCCCAGGCGGAAGGGCCGTCCGAACGAGTCGGTGATGACCACCCCGACGTGGGCGCCCGACTCGCGCTCCACGCGCGCGCGGATCGCGGCGGCCGATGCGTCGGGGGCCTCCGGCAGGAGGAGGGCCCAGGGACCGCTGTCCGGCCCGGCGTCGGGGGGCGCCGCGTTGCTCGCGTCGACGCCGGCGTTGGCCACCACGAACCCCAGGCGATGCCGCACCACCAGCACGCCTGGCGCTCGCCGCGACAGCGCGCTCGACTCGCGCAGAATGAGCTCCACGGCCCGCGCGTCTTTCCCGATCTCGCGCCCCAGCTCGATGGCCCGCGCCGACGGTTCCACGCGTGGCAGTTCGACGAAACGGCCTTCCGCCCGGGAGAGGAGCTTCGACGTCACCACCAGCACGTCGCCGTCGGCGAGGGACATCCCCGCCGCAACGAGGGCGCTCCACACCAGCGCAGGCACGTCGTCGCCCCGTCCGACCAGCGGCAGCCCGGGCACGGCCAGGGCCTCGAGTCGGTCGCCGCATCGGATCATGCTACGGCTCTCCCGCGGAGGCACGCCGATGCGCATCGGGATCGTGGGTGGAACGGGCAAGCTGGGCAGCGGCCTGGCGGTGCGCTGGGCGCGGGCCGGGCACTCGATTGCGCTCGGCTCGCGCGATGCAGCGAGAGCGCGCGATCGCGCGGCGGCGCTCGCGGCCGAGGGGCACGCCGTCGAGGGAGGCGACAACGCCTGGGCCGCGCGAGAGGGCGAGTTGGTGGTGCTCACCGTGCCTTACGACGCGCACGCCGACACGCTGCGATCCATCGTCGAGGCGGTGGCCGGCAAGGTGCTCGTCGACGTGACCGTGCCGCTGAAGCCGCCCAAGGTGAGCCGCGTGCAGCTGCCGCCCGGGCAAGCTGCGGCGCTGGAAGCCCAGGCGCTCCTCGGCCCCTCCACGCCCGTGGCCGCGGCCCTTCATCACGTCAGCGCGACGCATCTGGCCGATCTCTCGCACCGGCTGGACTGCGACGTGCTGGTCGCCGCCGACGACGCGCGGGCGAAGGCCGCCGCCATGGGCCTGGTGCGGGACCTCGGGGTGCGAGCCCTGGACGCGGGGGCGCTGGTCAACGCCATCGCCCTCGAGTCGCTCACGCCGGTCTTGATTCATCTGAATCGAACCTACAAGAGCCAGGGGGCGGGCATCGTCTTCACGGATCTCGCCGGGGCGGACCAGCGTTAGCATAGGCCCTCCCGGGCGACGACGCGCAAAGTCCGGCGTTTCCCGACGGCTCCTCGTGCTGCGCCATGGGGCCCGCTCCGCGAGCGATCCCAGCGCCCCTACTGGCACATCCCCGTCGAGACGTTGCAGGTCTCCTCCAGCCGGAGGCAATTCACGCATGCGCCGCCCGTGAAGCCGCAAGCGCCGTTGGCCGTGCCGGTCGAGCACTCCGCGGCGGCGACGGTCGCGAGCGGGCAGCAGCCCCCGTTGCATCCCCCCGCCTCGCAGAAGGTCGTGCAGGTGTGCGTGGTGGCGTCGCACGCCTGGTAGAGGGGGCAGTCGCCGGCCACGTTGCAGCCGCACACGCCGTCGACGCAGGCCGCCCCCGCGGCGTTGCCCGTGCAGTCGACGCACGCCGCGCCGCACGCCGCCGGCAACGTCTCCGGCTGGCAGGTGCCGCTCGAGGCGCAGCACGTGCCGGCGGTGCACGCACCGTCGCCGGCCTGGCCGCAGGCGGCGGCGCACACCTGGGCGAGGCACGTCGGCGTGGCCCCCGTGCATCCCGTACAGGTCCCGCCGCCGTTGCCGCAGGCGCCGTTGGAGGTCCCGGTGACGCAGCTCGCTTGGTTGCAGCAACCGCCGTTGCACGCGCTGTAGTCGGCGTCCCCGCACCCCGCGCCGCACATCCCGGTCGAGAGGTTGCACGCCTGCTGGGTGGGACAGTCGCTCGCCAGCGCGCAGCCGCATCGGACGCCGGCGATGCAGCTGCCGCCTGCGGCGTTCCCCGCGCAGGTGGCGCAAGTCCCGCTGGCTCCGCATGCCCCGGGCGCCGTACCGGCGACGCAGGTCGTCCCCGAGCAGCAAGCCCCCCCGCTGCAGGTCCCGTCGCCGGCGGCCCCGCATGCCGAGGTGCAGGCGCCGGCGGCGCAGGTCGGCGTGCCTCCCGAGCAGGCGCTGCATGTGCCGCCGCTGGTGCCGCAGGTACCGTTGGCGCTGCCGGGGGCGCACTGCCCGGAGAGCGCATCGCAGCAACCGCCGTTGCACGCCGTGCTCGCCGCCCCCCCGCAGGCGGTGCCGCAGGCGTGCGTGGTGGTGTTGCAGGCATCCCCGGCAGGACAGTCGGCGGCCGTGTTGCATCCGCACGTCTGCGTCTGGGCGACGCACACCGACCCGGCCGCGTTTCCCGTACAGTCGAGGCACGCCCCCGAGGCGCCGCAGGCCGTGCTTCCGGTCCCCGGCAGGCAAGCTCCCCCCGTCCCGCAGCAGCCGGCGACGCACGGCGTACCCGGGACAGCGCAGGTGAAGGTGCACAGGCCGGTGCCCACGTTGCATCCCGCGCTTCCGCCGGGGCAGTCCGAGCTCGCAGCGCACCCGCACTGCCCTCCGCCGCCGATCGCTTCGCACGCGCGGCCGCTGGTCCCGCCCGCGAAGCCGCCCGCGCAACCGGCGCACAGGCCGCCGTTCGCCCCGCACTCCGCGGCCTCCGTTCCCACCTGACAGGTCCCCGAGGCGGCGGCGGAGCAACATCCCCCGTTGCAAGGCTGCGCCGAGCTGCACGCCGTGGTGCACGTCCGGGAGGTGGTATCGCAGGCCTCGTCGATGGGGCAGTCGGCGGCGGTGCGGCAGCCCCCCGCTTCGGCCTCGGCGGCGGCGTCGAGGGTGGGGGCGTCGAGGGTGGGGGCGTCGACGGAGGGGGCGTCGACGGAGGGGGCGTCGACCGTCGCGTCGAGGGGACCGGCGGGGGCATCGAGAGCGGCTCCGTCGAAGGTGATGACGCCGGCGTCCAGGGCCAAGGGCGTGCTCGACCCGAAGTTGCAGCCCAGGAGAAGAGCCAGAGCCAGAAGCGGAGTCACTCGCAAACGACGTGTGGTCATGGCCGCCCCTCTCACGAGGACAGCGTAGCAAACGGTTGTCGCGTGGGTCAGCCGCGCACGCCCGCCAAGGGTCGCCCTTCCCGAGGTCACGGGTCCGCCGATCGTCGGAGCTCCCCTCCGGCGCCGCGTGATATCGTGCCTCCCCGATGCTCCCCAAAGAAATCCTCGCCAGCGCCGCCACCATCGCCCGCGGGCTCGCCATCGACGCGGTTCATGCCGCCGAGAGCGGACACCTGGGGCTTCCGCTGGGCTGCGCCGAGATCGGCGCCGTCCTCTTTGGCTACTCCCTCCGCCAGTGCCCCGCGCACCCGGAGTGGCTCGATCGCGACCGCTTCGTTCTTTCCGCCGGACACGGCTCGATGTTTCTCTATGCGTGGCTGCACCTCTGCGGCTACCGCGAGATGACCCTCGACGAGATCAAGCGCTTCCGGCAGATCGACTCGAAGACGCCCGGTCACCCGGAGCTCACCCACACGCCGAACGGGGTGGAGGTCACCACCGGTCCCCTCGGGCAGGGCGTGGCCAACGCCGTCGGCATGGCGGTCGCCGCGAAGATGGCCGAGGCTCGCTTCAACACCAAGGAGCACACCATCTTCGATCACCACGTGGTCTGCCTGGCGGGCGACGGGTGCATGCAGGAGGGCGTGGCCATGGAGGCCGTGGAGTTCGCCGGCCACCAGAAGCTCGACAACCTCATCCTCATTTACGACTCCAACGCGGTCACCCTGGACGCGATGGCCGCCGCGACGCAGAGCGAGGACACCGCCAAGCGCTTCGAGGCCATCGGCTTCGACGTGGTGACCATCGACGGCCACGAGATGGAGGTGTTCCTGGCCGCCTTCGATCGCGCCAAGAAGTCCGGGAGCGGCAAACCGCAGCTCATCATCGCCAAGACGCTCATCGGCAAGGGCATTCCCGAGGTGGCCGGCACGCAGAAGGCGCACGGCGAGGGCGGCGCCAAGTTCGCCGATTCGGCGCGCAAGAACCTGGGTCTCCCGGCGGAGCTCTTCTACGTGTCGCCGGAGGTGAAGGCCTACTTCGCCGAGCACGCGAAGACGCTGGAGGTCGCGCACGCGGCATGGTCACAGACCTTCGAGGCCTGGAAAGCCGCCAACCCCAAGCTCCACGACGAGCTCTCCATGGCCCTCGGCTACGCGCACACCGTCCCCCGGGGCTCGGCGCCGCACGCGCCCGGCACCGCCTCGCTCCTCTCGGCCATCCCGGAGTTCCCGGCCGACACCAAGATCGCCACGCGCAAGGCCGGGCAGGACGTGCTGCAACCGCTGGCGGCGAAGATGCCGCTGGTCATTGGCGGCAGCGCCGACCTCTACGGCTCGACCTTCAACTACATCGGCGATCTCAAGACCGGAAACGACGACTTCAAGCCGGGGCACCCTAGGGGGCGAAACATCCGCTTCGGGATCCGCGAGCATGGCATGTGCTCGATCCTGAACGGCATCGCCGCCGACGGCATCTTTCGTCCCAGCGGCGCCACCTTCCTCGTCTTCGCCGACTACTGCCGTCCGTCCATCCGCCTGGCGTCGCTCAGCCGCTTGCCGGTGGTCTACGTCTTCACGCACGACAGCGTCGCCGTGGGCGAGGACGGACCGACGCACCAGCCGGTGGAGACCATCCCCGGGCTGCGCGTCATCCCCAACCTCGACGTCATCCGCCCGGCCGATCCCGAGGAGACCGCCGGCGCCTTCGTCGCCGCGTTCGATCGCACCGACGGCCCGACCTTGCTGGCGCTGACCCGCCAGGGCGTGCCGCTGCTGACCGAGATCCCGGTGAAGACCCGGCGCGAGGGGGTCCTTCTCGGGGGCTACATCGCCAAGAAGGAGACCGCCGCGCTCGACCTGGTGCTGCTCTCGGCGGGCAGCGAGCTCCAGCACGCGCTCGCGGCGTCGAAGACGCTGGGGCCGGGGACGCGGGTGGTGAGCCTTCCTTGCTTCGAGCGCTTCGATCGCCAGCCGGCGGAGTATCGCGAGAGCGTCTTGCCGCGGAGCTGCCGCCGGCGTGTGGCGGTGGAGGCCACGGTGACGTCGACGTGGGCACCGTATGTCGGGCTCGACGGGAAGGTGGTGGGGATCGACCGCTTCGGCCTGTCGGCGCCCGGTGGCGAGGTCATGAAGCGACTCGGCATCACCGCCGAGCACGTGATCGAGGTCGCGCGTTCCCTCGGTCCGGCGCCGTCGAGCGCCTAGCCCGGATTATTCACCACCGCAGGAGACATGGCGTGAGTCCGAAGGTGATTTTCGGGCAGATCGGCGTTGGGCGCGCGGAGCAAGACTTGCCGTCTTGCGAGCACGACCGACGTCGAGATGCCCGGAAAGCGCCGAGGAATCGCGCCATGCTCGACAAGGTCGTGAATAATCCGGGCTAGCGGCGGCGAATGCCGTCCGCGTCCTGAATCGTCACGACGGAGTCTGTCGGGGCTTTGACCGACAGTCTCCTAGCCGCGGCGGGCTCCACCCACTCCTTGACCAGCCAGGCCAGAGCGTCGTCTTCGTTTCGCAGCACCCGATCGAGGTCGCGCACCGCCTGGTCGGGGTCGGACGCCGGTCTCGCGTACGCGCGCGCGTAGAGCACCCAGTTGGAGAGCTCGTGGCGGTGGAGGAGGGAGGCGAAGGCGTGTCCGTCGAGTCGCGTCAGCGCGGCGAGGGCCTCTCCCGCCGTGGCGCAGCCCAGGAGAGCGCCGGTGGCGTCGAACAGCAGCTGGCGGAGTTCCTCGAACGACCGCTCGGGATCGCCGGAGATGCGCTCGAGAAGCTTCTCGAAGCCGGTCGCGGCCAGCCCCGCCGCCGCCGCGGTCTCGGCCATGGCCGACACCTGGGTGCGGAGGAAGGTGGAGCGCGGGGAATGGCCGAGGAGACGGCCGACCAGGTACACGTCGAAGGCGCTGGCGATGGCCTCGCCGAGGAAGAGCGCCTCCGCGGTCGCCCGGGGGGCCGTGCCCGGGGGGCTCGGGACGGTCAGCGCGCGCGCCGCGAGGTGATGCCACGCCACGTGGGCGACGACGTCGGCCGCGATGTGGTCGTCGACCAGCACGTCCCCTCCCTCGCCGCTCGCCCAGAAGGTCAGGTTGAGCAGCAGCGCACGGTCCCATCGCCCTGCGGAGGTCGCCGGAAGAACGCGAAACAGGTAGGCGTCGCTACGCACGATTTCCTTGAGATCGGCGTAGAGGGCGACATGACCGAACGACGCCTCGTCGTCGATCACCAGCTCGTCGAGGGTCCTCGTCTCGAGCGCGGGCTCGGCCGCATTCCTCATCGGCGGACGGCCCGCCGAGTCTCGCGCAGGACGCCGTAGTCCTCGAACTCGGCCATCATCTTCTCGAGGCGCTGCTGATCGAACTGCCGCCCGAGGTGGTGCGCCGCGCGCCGCAGCACCTTGCGCTCGGGCAGGCCCACGTGCTTGTCCACCGCCGCCGACACCTCCAGCGCGTGCAGGAAGTCGTCGCGCGCCGCCTCCGGCAGCACCTCGATGCGGTCCGCCCATTCCAGCTCGTCCTCCACGAAGCGCGCCTCCACCGCCGCGCGCAGTTCCAGGGGAAGCTTCTCGAGGAGGTGCGCCAGGGTGCCGACCTCCTCGGGGGTGAGCTTGCCGTCGGCGGAAAAGACGAACCACACCCCCTCCACCAGGAGATCGAGATGGGCCCTGGACACCGCGGTGGCGTGCTCGAGCGCGTCGTGGAGCGCCCGGCGGTAGCGCATGTAACGGCGCACGGTGTCGCCCAGCTTGCGGGTCACCAGGTAGTTGGCGATGGCCGAGGTGGCGATGCCGATCACCGGCAACAGATTGCGCGCGACGCTCTCGCCGAGGACCCGGTTGCCGAGCTGTTCCCCCACCTCCTCGGACTCCAGCGCCATCACGTCGTGCACCAGCGCGCGTCCCCGGTCGTCGCTCTTCTCGTCGTGCCCGGCGGTGTTGAAGATGAGGGCGTAGAGGCGAAAGAGCTCGTCGGGCTCGGCGAAGTCGTACGGGACCTCGAAGGTGTCGGCGAGATCGCAGGCCAGATCGACGTGCACGATGGTGCGAAAGCCCATCTCCACGGCGATGGCCGTCGCGGCGAGGGGAACGGTGAACACGGCGGCGAAGCCCTCGGTCTGTGCGGTGAGGACCGAGGACAGAGTGGCGATGGACCCGGCCGCCGCACCGGAGGCGGCAGCCTTGAGACAGGCCAGGCGGATGAGGTTCCTGGCCCGCACCGTCTCTGTGCCGTCGGAGATGGGCCGCGCCACCCTCCCGGCTCGGCGCAAGAGGTGCCAGGCCACCAGGCGGTTGAACCAGCCCGACGGCGCGTCCCTGCGCTCCACCTCCACCGCGTCGCGAGCGGCTCCCTCCAAGACCGTCGACGCCGTCATGGACTCACTATCCGCGACTTTGCGCGAGCGGTCGACGTCGGGCTCGACGTTTCCTCCGCGAGGCTACCCCCTCTGGCGCCGTCGGGCAGGGGATGGCACCCTTTCCCTTCGAGGAATCGCCGGCGCGTGACGGGACCTTACCGAGCCGATCTCGCCGCCCGCGTCGCGCGGTTCGAGGCCTCGATCGCCCGGCTGGAGTCGAGCCGGAGTGCGTTCGCCCGCCGGAGGCCGCTCTACATCATGAGCCTCCTCGGCCTGGCGGCGGCGGGCTTCGGCTGCTTCGCGTTCGGCTCCTTCGTCGGCCTGTGGGGCTCCATCTCGGCCTCGGTGGTGAGCCTGGCCGGCTACGGGATGTTGCGCCTTCGGGCCTCGGAGCTCACCGCGGAGATCGAAACGCTGCGGCGGGAGGTCGTACGCATGCGCGGCATGTCCCTCCCGGGTGTGCCCCGATGACACCCCTTTCCCCGACCCGCCGCACTGTGGAGAGACCGTTTCCCACGCCCGCAAAGGACGCTCGACAAGGCGGCCTCGGGCAGGCAGATTCCAAAGAGACCGGATGATTGCGAGCCAATCGTTAGACTCACGCATTGGCGCCATCACGTCGCACATCGCGCGGCGCCTGGCGGACGCGGCGGTGGAGGACATGCGGGCGCGGTACGACTTCGGGCGCGTGCTCATGACCCTCCGGAGCGGGAACCGCAACCCTGCGGGAGCCGGCGTCCTGCGCCTGCTGGCCCACCAGCTGGAGGTCGATCCCAGTGCCCTCCGCCGCTACGCCCAGGTAAGCGAGGTGATCGCCGCCGGCGAGTTCGACTGGTTGATGGGTCTCAGCAACCGTCGCGGCGCGCCGCTCACCTGGTCGCACATCGAGATCCTGGCCCGCGTGCGCAGCCCGGAGGAGCGACGCCAGCTGGCCGCGGCGAGCGCGCGCGAGAGCCTGTCGGTGCGAGGGCTCTCGGAGCGGCTGCGCGCGCAGCGCTGAAGGTCACTGCAGCGGCGCCTGCTGGGTGTAGTCGAGAAAGTTCCCCGTGAGCATCAGCAGGGACATCACCGTCCACGAGGACTCGTAATACTCGCCGCCGGCGAAGGCCGTGTCCGTCGCGAGCACGGCGTATCCGCCGTTGAGCAGCGGCTGGTAGGCGGCGGAGGTCATGGCGCCGACGGTGGCCGGACCGATGAACGCGGCCGAGAGCTTGCCCTTGTTGGCGGGCTGCGGCGTGCCGTCGAGCGCATAGCCGTCGGCGATGTTGCTCGCGCCGATGCCCGCGAAGAACGCGCTGGTCGACGTGACGTAGGCCTTGGCTGCGGCATAGCCGTTCCAGGAGCCATCGAGGCCGATGCGGAACGGCGTCCGGCACGCGTCGTACTGGTAGGTGAAGGGTTCCCCCGGCGACGCGCTGCACGGGGCGCCTTGGCTGTCGTCGCACCAGCCGGGCACCAGGCCGTTTGCCTGGTTGCCGTTGGCGGAGCTGAGACTATCCGCGATTGTCGCGTAGGCCTGCGTGATGGCGCCCCACCAGCCGTCGCAAGGCGGGTTGGCGGTCGCGGCGTCGGTCCCCTGCGCACAGGCATCGGGATCGACCTGCGCGAAGACCCGGTAATAGGCAGGAGCGAGATACGAGATATTCTGGTTGGCATTCGTCGCCCAGCTGCCGTCCCCTGCGCGAATCCACAGATATGAATAGATCTCATTATACCAGATGTTCTTAATCTGGGCCCGCGCGGCGGCAAGGTAGCTCTCGGGCAGCGACCCCTCTCCTCCCCATTGCCGGTCCGCCATCACCAGCGCGAAGGCCATGTCCTCGTCGGCGTCGGTGGCCCCGCCGGTGCAGCCGTCGGTGATGTCGCTGGGACCGTCGGGCGCCCAGTTCATCAAGCCGTTGGCGTCGAGGTTCTCCTGCTCGTAGAGCCACAGATCGTCGAAGAGGCTCTGGTCGTTCATGTAGACTGCGATCAGCATGCCGTAGCCGATGCCCTCCGAGACCGTGGAGTTGAGGGGGCGACACACGTCGACGCCGTCGGTGGCCGTTCGCTGGACGCGCCGGTGGCCTCCGGCGTTGCTCGAGGTGACCAGGTCGCTCGTCCACTTGGCGTACGCCGCCTGGACGTCGGAGTTCAGGTAGCCGGTGGGATAGACGGAGCCGGAGGCCTGCCGGTTCTGGGGGAAAGGAAAGGCGGCGGACGCGGTGGCCGCTGTGGGGCCGCGGGGAGGCGGCGTCGCGGACGTGGAGTCCGCCGCGCTGGAGCCGTCACGGGAAGCCGACCCGCCGTCCGGGCCCCAGGTCGACGGGCCATCGCTGCGCCCTGCCGCATCGGGCGCGCTTCCGCCGTCGTCGCCGTCGTCGCCGTCACCGGCGGACGCGAAGTTGGCGGAGGGCGCGCAGGCCAGGATGGCCGCCAGCGCCGTGAAAGCAAGGGCAACGGGAGCTGCCCGCGCCAAACCTCGAGTCGAGAAGTCCATCGTACGAACCCGCGAGACGCGCCCCCCGCGCGGCTACCGGGCCTCGAAGTTAGCACGCCGCGCCGCAGCCGGACCGCGATGGGGGAGGTCGCGAAGAGCAAATGCCCTCGCATGGGAATTTTTCGTCAACGCTACCGTCGCGACGATGCCGCCGTCGTGCGTCATCGACGGCGCGACACGTCGTCCAGGAACGCGGCGACCCAGGCCAGGGGGGCGTTCCAGTTGATGGCGATCTCGTTCGTCGACCACGACTCGATGTCGTCGACGTAGCACTGCTGCGGCGCGCACCCCGACAGTCCCACCTGCTTGGCATAGGGATCCTCGACCCCCGAGTTCGGGCCACCGGAAACGATGCCGGGCGGAACGCTGGGAAACGTCGCGTCCTTCTCGTGAGCCCAGAAGCGGTGATGCGGATTGTGAAGCGAGCGGGCGCCGTAGCCGCTCACGTACGATTGCACCTTGGGGTTCTTTCCCAGGAGGTAATCCATTCCTTCGACCACGCCGGCCACGTACTTCGTGTCGCGCGTGAAATCGTAGGCCAGGCCCATGACGATCATGTCGTTGAGGAGGAACGAGTTCGAGCCCCAGGGATAATGCGTGTCGCTGGCGAAGGGCACGTGGTACGCCCCGCGCCGCTCGTACCCGAGATAGACGTTCGCGGCGCCGACGATCTGCCGGCGCTGATCGTCGATCGCCGCCTTGCCGAGACCGTTGGGCACCACCGCGAGGCTGATCTTGCCCAGCGCGGCCACCTGGTCCCAGCTCATGCTGGCGGTTCCCCCGCCCGCACTCACGGTGAGGGTGTGCTCGTGGGGGGACTCTTCGAGCTCCTTCTGGTACTCGACCTTGCCGGTGGTGATGAAGAGCTCCGCCGCCGCCCAGTAGGTCTCGTCCGAGAAGGTCGAGTCTCCGTAAGAGCCGCCCCCCTTCACGTCGCCCTCGGCGGTGACGTCGGGGTATTTCTTCGCCGCTTGCCAGGCCACCTCGGCGGCGTCGAGGCTGCGCTTGGAGAAGGCCGGGTCGAACGTTTTCCACAGGCGCGACGCCTGAGCGGCGGCCGCGGCCAGGTTGAGCGTGGCCGCCGTACTGACCGGCCGCAGGTAGCGCTTGAGGGTGTCCTCGTCGGGCTTCTGCGGGATGGGCGCCCACACCACGTCGTGGATCTTGTGGTGCACCATCCCCGCCATCGGCTTGCCGGGCGGCACCTGCATCTTGAGCATCCACTCCACCTCGAAGCGCGCTTCGTCGAGCAGGTCCGGCGCGCCGTTCTTGTGCTCGGGGATGTTCAGGGTGCCGTCGGCGAAGTCCTCCACGTTCTTCCCGAGGTAGCGCGCGCGCTCGTACTCGTTCTGCAACGTCCAGACCGAGATCCCGGCGTTGACTACGTATTTGCCCTGGTCCCCGGCGTCGTACCAGCCGCCCGACACGTCGAGCGAGTAGTCGCACTTGGCCTCGGGCGCGCAAGGGACGCTCTTGTCGCTGAGGTGCCCGGCCGGCCTCGCCCACTGCGCGTTGCCCGCGTACGGCATGGCAATCTCGATCCCGCTCCTCTGCTGATAAAAGAAGCTGAGCGCGTCGTACTTCAGCTTTTGATAGATCCCGCGCCCGATCTCGAAGGGCACGCTCTCGTCCTTGCCGACGCGGATCTTGTACCCCTTGCCCGGCGTCTTGAAGGCGCTGAAGTCGATGATCTGCCCGAGCTCGCCGGCCGCCATGTCCTCCCCCGCGGGGCGGGTCTTCCCGGAAGCGACGACGGCGTTGGACGCGTCGAGCAGCTGCCACTCGAGGGGCGTCTGCGGGGTGACCTTGATGACCGCGCTCTTCGGCTCGTCCGGGAGGTAGCCCACCTCGTTGACGCGGATCCGCGGCAGCGACTCGCGCGTCCGCGCCGCGAACTTTGGATCGTTGATCTCGATGTCGTCGAGGCATACGGAGAGCGGCGGGTGGCCCGCCAGATCGCCGCCAAGGTGGAACGCGAAGTCGGCTTCTTCGTCCGAAGCGCTGGCGTCGAACGTCCCGGTGAAGGTCTGCGGCGTGGTCGAGACGTCGATGAGGGCCGACCAGTACTCGGTGTAAGGAGGGCCGGCCTTGGCCAGCCGGGGGCGGATCTTGGTCGGCGCCGTGGCCAGCGCGACGAAGCGCACCTGGTACGTGTGCCCGGCGGCGATGGGAACGGGCCGCTGTCGCAAGATGATGTCGTACGGGTTCACTCCGCCCGCCACGATGCCCACGCACGCCTGCTCGTTATACACCTTGGCATAGCCCCGCGCGGGAGCACTGACGGTCGCGGTCCATGGCTGGAGCGTCCCTTCGGCGAAGGTGCTGTTCCAGAGCATGTCGTTGCCCGCAGCCTCCGAGGCCCCGACCTTCATCTGCCCGACCGGCGGAGATGCCGCGCTCGAGGTCGCGGCGGTGGGGGGCGGGGTCGCTGGACCGGCGCCGCCGCAGCCTGCTCCGACGAGAACGAAGAGGGCGGCCGGGGCGATGAAACGGAGGGTTGCTCGCATGGGACTCATGGAGGCCACTTGCTAGTGCGAACGTCGGCCAAAAGCCACTCCCGTGAAGCCGGCGCGCGCACGGAGGTGGATGTCCCTACTGGATGATGCCGGGGTTGGTGATGGTGAAATCACACTGCACCGACGACGACGCGTACTTGATGGCGTTGTACCAGAATTGCGGGATCTGAAAGACCTGCGCCGCGGACTTCTGGTAGCAGGGGTCGTACATGTTCGTGAACATGGTCGGGTCGAGGCACGCGGCGGTGCCCAGCCATTCGCCGGAGTAGGTCACCCATTCGTCGCCATAGGCAAAGATGTGCCCTTTGCCGACTTGCTCGTGGACCGCGTACTGGTGGGTGCCGTCCGTGCAATCCACCGTGGCGGCGGTCGAATGGATGGAGCGCTCCACGTACGCGCCGACGTCAGTCACGTGAGCGCCGAGGGGCGAGGTCTGATCCCAGGTGCCGACCGAAGACGCCCCGCCAGCGGGGGTCGGACTGCCCAGCGGGAGCGCCCCGCCCCAGCAATAACAATCCGGGCAACTCGGCGTCACCGCCGGCGATGGCGGAGCCGGGTCGAGGACGTCGTCGGAGTTGAACTCGATGTCGGTGAACGACAGGAGCTGGTTGGTCGCCGTGACGTCGACGATGGGGCAACCCGAGCCGTTGCACTGGTAGCCGTTCAAGGCGATGAGCCCGCCGCCGTTGGTGACCCAGTCCTTCAGCGCGCTGATCTCGTCGGCCGAGAACACCCAGGCAGCGCCGTCGTTGTCTTTCACGCCGTCCGCCACCATCCACTGCAGGAGGAGCACGTCGTACTGAGCGAGAAAGGCGGGCGTGAGCGTCGGCTTGACCGTGTCGTAGTTGTCGACCTTGGCGGTGCTCTGGGTGTTCAGCCAGTTCTGCAGCGCGGTGGTGCTGTCAGTGCTGCAAGGACCCCACACCCCCTCGTGCCCGATCGACGCGATGGCCACGCAGCTGCAGTTGCCGGCGTCGTCGCACCGGGCGGGATGGCCCGAGTCGCCGACCGTGGGGCCGCCCTCCCCGAATACGCCTACGGGCCCCGAGTCGGTCGTGTCGTCCCCCCCCACGAAGCCGCCGCTGCCGCCCCCACTCGAGCCGGTCGCCTCCGGGTGAGAGGTGCCCGTGCTTGCGCAAGACGCGACGAAGATACCGAGACCCGCCACGACGAAGGCGGCAAAGCGGAAGGGCCGAAAGCTCATGGGGCAAAGCATACCAAGCCATGGCGAAACTTCACGGCGTTCCGCATGACGCGCCGCCCTCCTCGGGCTTCGCGACGGCCGCTCGTTGGGCATCTGCGCGGCCTTTCCTGACGCATCGCCCCATTCTTGTTCGGCGTCACCGTCGCGGCGTCGGAAAGAGGGCCCCTTACAGCGGCCAGCAGGCCAGACCACTGAGCGGTCGGTCCGACGCGGCATACGGTTGCTGACGGGCCAGCGTCATGCGGTCCGCCGCGTTGTCCGACGAGGAGCACGGCGCGCGCGAGTAGTAGTGCTCCACCCACGGCATGACGATGCCCTTCTCGCTGGAGACCGGATTCACCACGATGGGCGCGAGGACCGGTCGCTCGACCGGCGGACACGGAGGAACCTCGTACCGCAGCGGGCCGGGGCCGAGCTTGCGCTCGCAGGAATCGCCACCGTTGGCGACCACGTCGTGCACGGTGACGTCGGCCACCGGGCTGCCACCCAGCGCGGGCGCGTTGGCGAGACCAGGGTGAACCGTCGTCGCGCAAGCCAGCGGGGCCAGGGACATCAGCATGGCGACGAGTGCAGTGGTTCGAGGCATTGGGTTTTCCTCTTTCCCTCCGAGCGATCCGGCCACGACCGAGAGCGTTTCGGAGCCTGAAACTCGAACCTAAGCATCGAACGGAGCGCGCGCGCTCCAATCCCGACTCTGCCGTACCAAGGCTGGAACTTGTTCTCTCTCTCTCACCTCTCGCCCGCCCTCACCTCTTCGCCCGCCGAGGGGCTTACGGCCCAGCTGCCATGGCCCGTTCTACCGGTCGGACCATGAGCACCAACAGCGCGGCGATTCGCGTGGGGCGGCTGCTCGAAATCCGAGTGGATGGCGGCTACCGGACGCTAGCGGACGTGGACCAGGTCTTCGATGCCATCCAGCGGGAGATCCGCAAGCTCCACAAGGCCAAGCACGTGGCGGTGGTGGACTGGCGGCGCTGTCCGCTGATGTCGCCGACCGCCGCAGGCCGCGTCGCCCAAAGGATCGCGCAGCTCAACGCGCACACGCAGCGGAGCGCCGCGCTGGCCAATCACGACTCACCGGTTGCCGTTCTCCAGTTTCTGCGTGTCATCCGGGAGACGGGTCTTGCCGACCGAAAGCTGTTCTTCGAGGCCAGAGAGCTGGTCGACTGGCTCGCTGGAGCGCTCACCGACGCCGAGCTCCGACGGCTGGCCGAGTTCCTGGGCGAAGGCTCGTCCTGACCTGGCGCGCCCCGCCGTCGGCACCACCCCCACCGCCTGCGCCGCGCTGTTCACATGGCGGGTGGCACGTCCGAGGGCACCAGGGTCGGCATGTAGCGGGGATCGCCGCCACCCAGCGTCGCATCGTTGCCATTGCCCGACTCGTCGGGCACGCGCGTGCCATGAATCGCGTTGCAGTTGAAATAGGCTACGAGCCCGGGCTCCTCCGCGCTCACCTGGCCCAGCATCTCCTCTGCCACTTCGTCGCCAGTTCGAGCGATACTCCAGATCCGGATCTCGTCGATGTCGCCGGCGAACGATTCGTCCGTGCCGTCCAGCGATCCGATCCACCAGGCCACCGGGGTCAGATCGTCGGGTGTCGCGGTGGAGGTCGCGCTCACGACGCCGTCGACGTAGAGGGTGTTGGAGCTGCCGCCGTCCGGGAGATCGAAGACGTACGTCGCAGGAAGATTCCCGGGATGACGGTCGAAGGTGAGCTACATTCCTGGTCCGGTGCTTCTGCTGGTGAGAAGAGGAGCAGCGCAAACTTGGGACATCCGAGAGGAGCCTGGTGGGGTGTGAATCGGCCCCCGACGCTGCGCCTGGTCAGCGTGGACCGGGCGGGGGAGCCCGACGACGTGGCTCTCGTTCGCGCCCTGGTGGCCAGGGAAGACTGGGCGGCGACGGCGATCTGGCATCGTTACGCGCCGATGGTCTATGGCGTCCTCGACCGAGCGCTCGGTTCGGCCGGCGAGAGCGAGGATCTGACCCAGGAAGTCTTCTGGCGCATCTTCGCGGCGATTCGCAACCTCCGGGAGCCGAGCGCGCTGCGCAGCTTCATCTACTCGGCGACGGTGCGGATGCTCCGGTGGCATCTGCGGAGCAAGAAGCTGCGGCGCATCTTCCTTCTGTCGAACTCCGGTGAAATGCCCGATCGCCCGGTGCCCGCCGCGGACAGCGAGGGACGCGAGCTGCTCGGGAGGTTCTACCGTTTGCTCGATACCCTGAGCGCCAACGATCGCACGTCGTTCGTGTTGAGGCACGTCGAAGGGCTGGGGCTTCGCGAGATCGCAGAGGCGACGGGGGCGTCGCTGGCCACCGTGAAGCGGCGCGTTCGCAGGGCCTCGGACCGGATCACCGTTCTCGCCAAAGCGGATCCCGAGCTGGTTCATTATGTCGTTCGACGCGGAGATTCCGATGACCGGTAAGGACGCCGAGAATACCGCGGAGTTTCCCTCCGAGGCGCTGGTGCAGCTGATCCACACGCAGCAGGGACACATGTCGGTGCGTCAGCGCATCGAGGGAGGTCGGTCCCTCCTCGCTCGCTCGATGTGGAGCCGTCGCCCGAGACGCTGGTCGATGCGCGAGATGGGTCCGGTTCTCGCAGTTGCCGTCGTCGTCATCGGCCTCGTCATCTCGGCTCGCGGACGGCGCGCGACGAGCGCCCTCTCGGTGGCCGTCGACGGCGGCCACCTCGACCGAGAAGGGTTCGTCCAGGCCGAGTCTCCGAGGCCGGCCAGGTTGCGCTTTTCGGACGGCACCGAGGTGTTGCTCGATCGCGATACGAGGGCCTCGGTGCGATCGTTGGACAGCCACGGGGCGCGGGTGTCGCTCGCCGAAGGCACGGCCCATGTGGACGTCCTTCACAAGCCCGGGACGTCGTGGCTCTTCGATGCGGGTCCCTTCCTGGTCCATGTGACGGGAACCTCGTTCACCCTGGCGTGGAAGGCTGCCGACCAGCAGCTCGATCTGAAGATGGAGCGGGGTACCGTGGAGGTGAGCGGTCCCCTCTCCGATGGGTCGATTCTCCTTCGGTCCGGTCAACACCTCATCGTCCGGGTGCGGCAGCGAGAGACGTTGATCCGCGACGTGGAGGACGAGGCCGCACCGCAACGTCCGGCCCCCGAAGCTCGAGCCGCGGAGGGGGGCGAGCAGGAGGCTGGCACACCGGCGATGACGGCCGTGACCTCGGCGGCGACGGGCGCCGGGGCGCCGCTGCACGCGAGCCGACGCATCGAGAACGTGGACTGGTCGGCCGAGCTGCCCAAGGGAGGCTTCGAGGCGATCGTCGAAGAGGCCGAACGCTGGGGTGTGGAGGCCACCCTGAACAAAGCGAGCAGCGAGAACCTGGCCGCGCTCGCCGATGCGGCGCGCTACGGTCGACGCGACGACGTCGCGCGACGGGCTCTCCTGGCGCAGAGGCGTCGGTTCCCCGGGGCCTCCGCAGCACGCGACGCATCCTTTCTACTCGGGCGTCTCGAGGAGAGCCAACATGACGTGGCCGGCGCCATCGAGTGGTTCGACCGCTACCTGGACGAGAGCCCCTCCGGGACCTATGCGTCCGAGGCCCTCGGCCGCAAGATGATTCTCGTCCGGGCGCTCTACGGAGACGCGCGCGCGCGCGCCGTGGCGGCGAGCTACCTGAGCCGCTTCCCGCAAGGGGTGTATGCGGCACGAGCGCAGGCACTGGCCCGCGCACCGTGACCGCACCGGGCATGCGCACGGTGCTGGCCACGCTGGTGACGTCCGCGGTGGTGGGCGTCGCGCACCCGGCGCGTGCAGAGCCCATGGTCATCGTTCTGCTACGGCCTCCTGCCAGCGGAGCGAGCGACGCCGGCGTGGTCAATCGCCTGCGCGGGGAGCTCCTGGCCGACGGATTCGCCGTGCAGGTCGTGGACGCGATGCCCGGCGCGGATCCGGTGGCGACCGTCACCGGCACCGGTCACGCCGCCGGAACGGCGGTGGCGGCGGGTCTCTGGGTCGCAGGCGGCGCGAGGACCGTCGAGCTCATCCTGGTCGACGAGCTCACCGGCAGAGTCCTCGTGCGGCAGCTGGACGTGGACGCCGATTCACCCGAGGAGGCTCCGGAGGTGACGGCCCGCCGCTCGGTGGACTTCTTGCGCGCGGGGCTGCTCGATTTTCTGGTCGAAAGCCGCCGAGCCGCCGTGGCCGCAGCGCCCGCGCTCCCCCCTGTCGTCCGCGCCGCCGGCGCGAGCGACCGGATGGACGACTCGCGATGGGCCGTCGAGGCCGGCCTCGGCGTACTCGCCAGCTTCGAAGGAGTCGGGCCGGCGATCGTGCCCGTGGCGCGGGCGCGGTTCGCGGCGACTCCGACGCTGCAGCTGCAAGCGACGACGGCATGGCTGGGCACTCGACCGCTCTTGCAAACCCCGGCGGGCACGGCCTCGATCGACCAAGGGGTCGCCCTCCTGGAATGCTCGGCGCATCTCTGGCGCAGCCGCCCCCTGCGGCCGTTCGCCTCTCTCGGCGCCGGGACGTACTACGTCGGCGTGAGCGGGAACGGGGACACACCCTATCGCAGCGAACGAAGCGCGTCGTTCGCCTTTGCGTTCGATGCGGGGTTGGGCGTCTCGTTGCCGCTGGGGCCCCACTTCGAAATGGTGCTCGAGGCGCAGGCGATTGTCGTCGATCCCGGCATCGCCATCCGCCTTCTCGACGTCGAGGCGGGGAGAGTGGGACGTCCTTCCATCCTCGCCACGCTCACCGCCGCGGGCTGGATATGACCTCGCGGGCCCACTTCCCGGTGCATCCTTTCATGGCAATGTGCCTGGCCATTCCCGGATGCGGCTGGAAAGAGCTGGACGGGATCGGCGCTCCCCTTGCGGGGGACGCCCAGGCCCTGGACTCGACCACCGACGCGCCGGAAGATGCGGGCGCCGCGGGCGACGCTCTATCCGAGGCCGGAGTGTCCTCTCTGGCGTGCACGGGTGACCAGCCCGCGGTCGAGGAGTGGACATTCGACTCCGGTATCGAAGGCTGGACGTTGTCCATCGATACCGGCGTCGACGCTGGCGTGGCCTGGACCGGGAGCACCGGCGACCCCTCCCCCGGCGCGCTTCGCGTGGACGTCGCTCCGTACGTGGACGACGCCGGAGGGATCAACGGGGCGTGGCTCGTGTACGAAATGCCGCTCGGCGATCTCAGCGCGCGCACCGTCTCCGCCTGGGTCTGGCTCGATTCCGGCACCACCCCGCACCTGAAGGTCTTCGTTCAGACCGGGACGCAATACGCCTGGGGAGACAATGGCACCATACTTTTGACCCCGCGCACGTGGACTTGCGTTTCCCTGCCCGTTTCGACGCCCGCCTACAATCAGGCCCACTACGATCCGACGGATGTGATCACCGTGGGGTTCGAGCTCCTGGGCGCAGCTTCGTTTCAGCTCTACGTGGACACCGTGCGCATCTATTAGAGGGCGACGCTCACCGCTTGTGCGCCAAGTACCAGCACAGGAGTCCGAACAACGCGACCAGGAACGCCACCGGCGCCACCCCGACCAGCATGATGTACCGAGCCAGGCGCTGGGCCTTGCGCCAGCGGGTCACCTCGACCAGGCGATGGGCGAGACCCGAGACCTGCACGTCTCTCGGGTGGTCGAGGTCGGCCTTCATCGCGGCGACGCTGGCGTAGCGATCCGTCGGGTCGCGGCGCAGCGCGCGCAGCACCACCTCTTCGATCTCCTCGGAGATGCTGGGGTTCAACACGCGCGGTCCCTTCGGATCGCCGATCTGGCGCGCGCTCGCGGCCACGAACGGATCGTCGCCTTCGAACGGCGGATGACCGGTGAGCATCTCGTAGAGCATCGAGCCGAGCGCGTAGATGTCGACGCTCAGACGCCCGCGCTGGCGGCCAATCTGTTCGGGAGCGACGTAGTCCGAGGTACCGATGGCCGGCGCCGAGGCGCCAAACGTGAAGCGCGCGCGCACCAGCATGTGCGCCAGTCCGAAGTCGATGAGGCGAATCGATCCATCCGGGCACAGCATGACGTTCCCGGGCTTCAGATCGTAGTGCACGACCTCCTGCCGGTGCAGGTAGTCCACGGCGTCGCACAGGCAGCTCATGATGCGCAGCGCCTCGGCCTCCGCGAGCTTTTTTCCTCTGCCGACGTGCGCGGCCAGCGTGGTTCCCTCGACGTACTCGGTCACGATGTAGTTGCGGTGCTTGTTCGGCTCCAGCGGAACGAAGCGCAGGATGAAAGGGTGATCCAGCTCCAGGCCGATCTGCGCCTCGCGCTGGAACATGGAGAAGGAGCCGAGCCCGGTCGAGAACTGCGGCAAGGGGACCTTCACTGCCACGACCCGACTCGCGCGTTGGAGGTCCAGTGCCTTGAACACGACGGACATGCCACCTCGCCCGATTGGCTCGAGGATCAAGAAGCGACCCTCCAGCGTCTGGCCGGGAGCGACTTTCAGTGCGGGCGCCATCTTGCTTGGGGCGCGATGGGTTGGGACCGCGCTCGCATCGTTGCTCGGCGCCACTTCTAGCACTGCTGCGGGAGCGCGGTGGCGGCGCCGGGCGAAACGGCCGCCGACCCTCGAGCATCCAAGCCGGGCGCGGTGACCACCTCCGAAGCCAGCATGCCGAAGGCCGCCGCACCGGCACGCCGTGTCCACTCGCGGCGAGTCCTGGCGCTCGCCCTCGCGGTGGTCGCCCTCGCCGGCTATCTCGCCTACCGCGCATGGAGCGCGCGCCGGCCCTACGAGTGGAGCGGCACCGTCGAGGCGCGAGAGATCGCAGTCGGCTCGCGTACCGGCGGCCGCGTGAAGCAGGTGTTGTTCAAGGAGGGCGACCGTGCCGAGGCCGCGCAGTCGCTGGTGGTGCTCGAGGCGGGGGACCTCGACGCGCAGAAGCTCATGGCGCAAGCCCAGCTCGATCAGGCGCAGGCCTCGCTCGACAAGCTGAAGGCCGGCGCGCGCCCGGAGGAGATCGACCAGGCAAAGGCCCGAGCCGAGACGGCGCAGTCGTCGCTGGCGGAGGCGGAGCACGGATCGCGCGCCGAGGAGATCGCCGGGGCCAGGGCACGCCTGGCCGCAGCGCAGGTGACGCTCGACAAGGCCAAGCTCGACGACGATCGCTCGCGGAAGCTGCTGGCTCAAGGCGCGGTGCCGCAGTCCGAAGTGGACGATGCCGACGCCACCCTGCGTGGCGCGGTGGCGCAGCGCGACGCCCTGTCCCAGGCCTTGGACGAGCTGGTCAACGGCGTGAGACGCGAGGAGATCTCGCAGGCCGCGACGCGAGCCGCCGAGGCGCGCGCCAGCGAGAAGCTGGTCCTGGCCGGCTCGCGGGTGGAGGACATCCGCGCGGCCGAGGCGCAGGTCGACGCGGCCCGCGGGCGCCTCGATCAGATTCTGGTGATGATCGACGAGCTCACCATCCGCTCCCCACGCCCCGCCCGGGTGGAGACGCTCGACCTGCGCCCCGGGGACATCCTGGCGCCGAACGCCACGGCCGCCGTGCTGCTCGAGGACGACCAGCTCTACGTCCGCATCTACGTGCCCGAGACCCAGATCGGCCACGCCAAGATCGGCTCCGCCGTGCCCGTCTACGTCGACTCCTTCCCCGACCAGGCCTTCGCGGGCGTCATCGAGCACATCGACGTGCAGGGCGAGTACTCACCCCGCAACCTGCAGACGGCCGACGAGCGCGCCAACCAGGTCTTCGCCACGCGTGTGGGATTGAACGAGGGCGTGGGGACGCTGCGCGCGGGCATGTCGGCGTTCATCCGCGTGCCCCGATGACGTCGCCGTCGACCGGCCCCGCGATCGAGGTAAGCGGGGTCTCACGCACCTTCGGCGAAGTGGTCGCGCTCGACGACGTCAGCCTCGAGGTGGAGGCGGGCACCATTTACGGTCTCCTCGGTCCCAACGGCTCGGGCAAGTCCACGCTCATCCGCATCCTGTGCGGGCTGCTCGCCCCCAGCTCGGGACACGCCAGTGTCCTCGGCCTCGACGTCGTGACCCACGGCCCGGAGATCCGCAAGCGCATCGGCTACATGAGCCAGCGCTTCGCCCTCTACGACGATCTGACGGCCCGGGAGAACCTGGACTTCTATGCGCGTGTCTACGGACTCTCCGGGGCGCGCATGAAGCAGCGGCGGCAGGCGGTGGTCGATCTGACGCACATCGGGCCGTACCTCGAACGGCGGGCGGGGCAGCTCTCGGGCGGCTGGAAGCAGCGCCTGTCGCTGGCGAGCGCGCTCATGCACGAGCCGCGGGTGGTGTTCCTCGACGAGCCGACAGCGGGCATCGACCCGGTCGCGCGACGCGAACTGTGGGACCTGCTCTTCCGCCTGGCGGCCGACGGGATCACGCTGCTGGTGACCACGCACTACATGGACGAGGCCGAGCGCTGCGGCTTCCTCGGGTATCTCTACCTGTCGCGCATGATCGTCAGCGGCACGCCCGACGCCCTCAAGGCGCTACCGGCGGTCCATCGGCCGGGCACCCGGCGGGTGGAGGTCGTGACGCCGCAGGCGGCGCGTGCGCTCGGCTGGCTGAACGGGCAGGCGTTCTGCCTGGGCGCGACCATCTTCGGTCAGTCGGTTCACGCGGTCGTCCAGGCCAGCGTGGACGAGCCGGAGCTCCTCGCGCGCCTGCAGCACGCGGGCTTTCCGGCGGCCGAGACGCGCCCCATCGCGCCGACCCTCGAAGACGTGTTCGTGACCCTGACCGAGCAGGAGGCCGCGCGGCTGGGCGAGCCGGTCTCGTTGCCGCACGGCGCGCCGGCGACTGCAGGAGCGTGAACGATGGGGGGGATCTGGGACTCCTTCGTGGCCATCCTGATGAAGGAGTTCGTCCACATCCGTCGTGACCGCGGCACGCTGGTCATCGCGCTGACCATCCCCATCTTCCAGCTCGTGCTGTTCGGCTTCATCGATCAGACCGTGACCAACGTCCCCACCGTGGTGGTGGATCAGGACGGCACCGCCGAGGCACGGCTGCTGATGGAGAGGCTGGTGGCGACGCACACCTTCGCCATCCGCGAGGTGACGCGCGACCCGCGGGACGCACGCGGCGAGATCACCGCGGGGCGGGCCAGGGTGGGCATCGTCATCCCGCCCGACTTCCACGACCACCAGGTCCGCGGCGACGGTGCGGCGATCCTGGTGCTCATCGACGGCTCGGACTCCAACGTCAGCGCACAAGCCCTCGCGGCGGTCAACGGCGTCGCCGCCGACGCCAACGTCAAGGCGCTGAGCGCCTCGGCCGCCGTCACGTCGGGCGCCGCCGCCCCGGCGCTGTCGGTGCAGCCCATCATCCTGTTCAACCCCGATGGGCGCACGGCCAACTTCATCATCCCCGGCCTGGTCGCCATCCTGCTCCAGATCGTGGCCATGGTGCTGACCGCCGTCTCCATCGTCCGCGAGCGCGAGCGCGGGACGCTCGAGCAGCTGCTGGTCACGCCCATCCACCCGCTCGGCTTGATGCTCGGCAAGCTCGCTCCCTACCTCATCATCGGTCTCGGCGAGATGGCCATGATTCTCAGCGCGATGCGCTTCGTCTTCCAGGTGCCCATCAGCGGCAGTCTGGTGTTCCTCTTCGCCATGGCCCTCATCTATCTCTTCGCGCTGCTGTCCATGGGGCTCTTCATCTCCACGCGCGCCGAGACCCAGGCGCAAGCTCAGCAGATGGCGCAGTTTTTCCTCCTCCCCTCCATCTTCCTCAGCGGCTACATCTTCCCTGTGGCGGGGCTCCCCTTCGTCCTCAAGTGGATCGGGCGGCTCCTTCCGGCCACGCACATGATCGAGGTGATGCGCGGCGTGGTCTTGCGCAACGCCGGGCCGATGGAACTCCTGCCCAACGTCCTCGCGCTGGTGGCCATCAGCGCCATCATGGTCACCCTGAGCGTCCGGCAGTTCCGCAAGTTCAGCCTTTGACCGTCAGAACATCTCGCCCGCCGTGACGTACGCCCCGATGGGCGTGGCGTCGGGCGACCAGGCCAGGTCGGCGCGAAGCACGAAGGCGGTGCCCGAGGTCAACCTCACTCCACCACCGACGCCGTACTTCAACCCGATCCCGCTTCCGTCGAGCTCGGGATGCGGGGAGGTGTCCGCCCAGACGCGACCGCCGTCGAAGAAGGCCTCGAAGCCGATGGACATGGGCTTCGACAGGGCGTGAAAGTCGAGCACGTTCATGCGGGCCTCGACGTTGCCGATGATCTTCACCTTGCCGTAGTACCTCTGCGCAGGCACCCCGCGGACGTCCCCGCCGAAGTAGGTGTCTTCGAAGCGCGGCAGCTCGGCGAGCGGAGGGTGTCCAAAGAGCACATCGCCGACCATCCGTCCCGCCAGGGTCAGGCGCGTCGACAGGGGCAGGTATCCCCGGAGGTTGAGGCTCGCCTCGCCGTATCGAAACGGAACGGTCTCGTTGCCGCCCGGGCTCCACTTGATCTCCGCCTCGTCGAACGTCCCGGAATGAGGCGTCACCTCGCTGTCACGGGTGTCCACCTGGAGGCCGTAGAGAAACAGCGCCACCAGGCTGGGCGAGGTCGGACCAATGAGACCGCGCACCTCGGGGCTGCCGCTCTGGATGTCCTGGGCGAGCCTCGACCCCGCGGGGACGTCGAGCCAGCTTCCCGTATAGCGCAGTCCGGTGATGGCGCCCAGGTGGTCTATGAGCTTGAACCGGATGTCGGCCAGGAGCGAAGGATGCGTGCGCGCGTACTGGAAGTAGGTCGTCGACTGCCCTAAAGGAGGGCTCGCGCTCGAGGCGTCCCCCAGGCCGTAATAGTAGAGGGCCTGCTCGTCGGTGAACGAGGGACGTATCTCGAGCTCGAGCGGACCCCCCAAGAGGCGCGGGACGGTGAGCTTCCCGTAGACGTCGATGTACGGCAGAAGGACGCTGCCGTTCTTGATCCCGAAGGAGACGAGGCCGGCGCTCTCGATGTTCCAGACGTAGGGGACGAACCCCTTTTGATTGCGCGTGAGGGCAGCGAAGTACCCGATGGCGACGCCGATGTCGGTGCTCCCGCCTGCCGCGGGGACCAGCGTGAGCTGGTTCTTGCCCTGGCCGGACGGGGCCGCTGTCGACGAAGAAGAGGGAGGCTTCTCGTCCGAGTTCAGCAGGTTCTGCGCCCGCGCCGGCGCCGGAGACCCGAGGAAAGACGCCACCAGGACGGCCGCCGTTCGACGTGCCAGGCCCGCACGCGCGACTCGAGACGTCATCGGGGTTCGCCTCCCCCTGCAACGCAATGTGCCTACCAAGGCGACGGGCGGGAGGCAAGACGCGCTACGGACTACCCATGTCGGTCGGATCCTCGATGTGCCCGAGGAAAAGGATGGCCCCGGTTGGCACGTCGACGATGGAGAGGACGAAAGGCCGATTCAGGTCGACCGGCACCGGCGGCGGCGGGGGCGGCCCCTCGGCCGCGTCGCCGTCCACGATCACCGCCGTTGCCGCCGCCGCCTCGACGCCCGTCTCCTCGACCGCGATCATGGCCTTCTGCAGAACGTCGGCGATGTAGAGGTTGTCGCCGTCGGGCGTGCTCGCGCACAACCCTTGAAACTGTGCGGCCACCGGGTCGAACGCCTGCACCATTCCCATGGCCTGGAGGAGCTTCGCCAGGGACGTGCTCGCCGACGTAAACGCGAACTTCGGCAGCGAGAGTGCCACGGGGGTCTCGCTCGGCGGCGGCGCGATGGCCGTCAGGCCGGCCTCGTAGGTCGCCAGATCTCCATGAGGCACGGCCAAGACGACCGCGACCTCTTGACCGGCCAGCGGAAGCGCCACGATCTGCGCCTTTCCGTCGTCGACGTACGCGAGCGACGCCGTCTGGTTCATGAACGGAGCCGAGACCGTCGTCCCATCGGACCTGGTGAAGGTCGCAGGCGCAGTGGCGCTCGTCTGGAACGGACTCGCCCACGGAAGCTTGAGGTGGATGGCGTTGACCAGCACCATGCGGGTGGTGTGATCGACCGAGCCCTCCGGTAGAAGATCGTCGATCTTGTCGGCTGTCTCCGCGCTCACCCATGCGTTGATGGCCAGTCGGGCAGGGTCCCACGCGTGGATGAAATCCTCGACGTAGACGCCGGTGCCGTAACTCTTGGCGAGGACGGTGAGGAAGGGCTGCGCCCAAGGATAGGTCTGCTCGCCCCAGACGGAATTGACGATCTGCATCTCGTAGTCACTCGCCGACGGCGCCGGCTGGCCCTGCTGGCTCGCCACCTGCTGCTCCTCCGCCAGCGCGCTCGGCGCGCGCGAGGCGAGTGCTGCGCTGAGGCCATTCTGGCCGTCGAAGATGGCGCCTGCCGAGGCCCCGAAGTGCAGCGCAGTGGCCATCTCGGTGGCCGTTTGGCCCTGCGCGCCGGCGTAGGACATCGTCAGCGCCAGCGACGCGCTGATGGGCGACGTGAGGACGTTGCTCGGCGAAGGCTGCGCCGCCAGGAGGCGCGAGTACAGGTCGAACGCGAAGGCGTTGTTGGCCTCGGCGGCGCCAGCGACGGCGGCCGGGTCGATCTTGCTGGGCGAATCGCGCGGAACGTCGGCCTGGTCGATCGATACGCTCGCGGCAGGGCTCGAACCGTCGTCGCCGGGGAGCGCCGAAGACTTCGAGTCGGCCGAGTCGCCGCATGCGACAAGGGAGAGAAGCACGCCCGGGACGAGGACGGCGATGGAGCGAAGCGTGGGTTGGGTCACGGGGGACGGACCCAAGCATCCGGCGTGCCGCGCCGATCGCGCGCCGATTTCACCTCCACAAGAGTCGACGACGACGCCCCTGCCTCGGGTCGATAGGAGCTGGCACATCGAGGCACACGCGCCGCTTCGGGCGCGAGACTTTCCCCGCACCCCCAGTTCATGGTCTTGATCCACGAGAACGAGGCCGCCGAAGCCGCGCACACCGAGGCATGCTGTCGGTGGGGAGCCCTTCACTCGTCCCTGTCACGAAACGGTGTCCTTGCCGGTTGCAATCGCCTGCCATTGAGCGGGACCCCGGACTCGAGTACGCGGAGATGCAAGAGGGAACCGAACATGGCCATCGTGCTGAGCGAAGTAGGCGCCTTCCCCTCCTTCGCTCCGGGGGGGTTGCAGATTCAATTTGGCGTCTATCTGCCAGGCGTTCGAAGTGTCGACGGGTTCGAGGTCGTCGTACGCGTGATTCACCAGAACGATCGCTTCAACCCTGCGGTTCAGCCCCAGGATTCGCCGCTCGTCTGGAACGCGGCCCACCCGCTTTCTCTTTGGAGCGCGCCCGTGGACGTGCCCGCGTTGCCGAACACGAGCTTCGGCAACGAGGGGGTATACCTCTATCGATTTCAGCTGTGGTGGTCCTCGCCGGTCGGCGCACGCACGCTCGTCACCGAGTGGTTCTGTGATCCGTTTGCCCGCGAAACGGACGTGGGCGAGCTCTCCGCCGTCGTCGCGTCCCGCAATCCGGCGCCCGCCGTCTGGACCGATGCCGCCTACCAGACCCCGGAGCTCGACGAGCTGATCGTCTACGAGCTTCAGGTGGAGCAGTTCAACGACACGTTCGCCGGCGTGCTTGCGCGGATCCCCTATCTGCAAAGCCTGGGGGTCAACTGCATCGAGCTGATGCCCGTGACGAGCACGAAGATGGACTTCGACTGGGGCTATGGCCCGATCAACTACTTCGCGCCCGCGGCCCGCTTTGGCGGCGCGGCGGGTCTTCAGGCTCTCGTGGACGCATGCCACGCGGCGAACATCGCCGTCATCCTCGACGTCGTCTACCAACACGTGGACAAGCCGTTTGCCTACTACCGCGTCTACGCCGACATCGCCAAGGTGCCGGGCGCTCCTCAGGTCACGAGCCCCATGATCAAAGGGCTGGGGGACTTCGGTCCGACGATCGATTACACCCAGACGTTCTCACAGGACTACGTTGCGACGTGCAACCAATACTGGCTCGACACGTACCACGTCGACGGTTTTCGATACGACGAGGTGACGGACCTTTACAGTGACTCGCAGACGGGCGGACCGGCCGGGACGTCCTACGCGCTTCTTGCGTACAGCACGTATCTCCACTCGCTCACGATTCCGCGCTTTCTGAGCGGCGGCGCCGATAGCTACAGTCGGATCATCCAGTGCGCCGAAGCGCTCTCTCTCGCGCCCGCCGTTCTTCAGAACACGTACACCAGCTGCGCCTGGCAGGACGACCTTTTGAACGGATCCGAGGCCATCCTGTCGGGCGGTGCTCCAACCGACGCGTTCGCGCATACGCTCGACCCCTCGTTCGCGGGGCGGTACCCCTCGACGACGAAGGTCGTCAACGTAGCGGGCGCGGAGCGCGACATGCCGGTCGCTCCATTTCAGTATCTGAACTCGCACGACCACTCGCATCTCATCGTATCCGCGGGCACTGCCGGAGCCGGCTTGAACCCTCCGGGCGATCGCCGCAACGTCTGGCGCCTACAGCCCTTTGCCATTGCCCTGCTGACGTCGCAAGGCATCCCGATGTTCTGGGAGGGAGAGGAGATCTGCGACAACTACAATCTCCCGGACGCTGGCGCCGCGCGCATCAATCTTTCCCGCGTCATGAACTGGCAGTATTTCTATGACTGGTTCGGCAACCCGCTCGTCCGCGTCTACCGCCGCGCCGGGCAGCTGCGGCGGAGCACCCCCGCGCTCCGGAGCCGCGAGTCGTTTTATTACAATCAGCAATCGCTCCAGGGCACGGAGATCATCGCGTACCACCGCCACGCGCCGGCCGACGCCGCGAACCCCGAGCAGTATGCCATGGTTTTACTCAATTTCGCGGCGAATGGCGCGACCATCAATGTTCCGTTCCCGAAAGCAGGCGTATGGACCGAGCAGCTCGACGCCGACGCGCGCCCGGAGCCGTGGACGATCAACGTAGCAAGCGCAGGCGACGCTCAGTCCATCGACGTGCCCTCGAACTACGGGTGCATCTTCGTGCTTGGATGACAAGGGCGTGAGCAAGCGATATGCAACGTAAACAACGTGGCGCGATGAACCACCTAGCACGTCCCGGGAGCTCCCATGCCGCTCGACCACTACGTGACGCTTGGCCGCTCTGGCCTCCGTGTCAGCCCGCTCTGTCTCGGTGCGATGACCTTCGGCGAAGACCTCGGGTGGGGTTCGAGCGTCGAGGAGTCGCAGCAGATCATCGACCGATTCATCGAGCTCGGCGGCAACTTCATCGACACCGCGAACTTCTACACGAAGAGTCACTCCGAGAAGATCATCGGTGACCACGTCGGGCGCCACCGGGCGAGGCGCGACCGGCTGGTGATCGCGACCAAGTTCAGCGGCAACCTCTACCCGGGGGATCCGAACGGCGGCGGCTCGAGCCGCAAGGCCATCGTGGGCGCCTGCGAGAACTCGCTGCGGCGCCTGCAGACCGACTACATCGACCTTTACTGGCTGCACAACTGGGACGTTCACACGCCCATCGACGAGACGATGGCTGCGCTCGAAGACCTCGTCCGCGCCGGCAAGGTGCGGTACCTCGGCGTCTCCGATACCCCGGCGTGGAAGGTTGCCGAAGCCAACGTCACCGCCAGGTTCCGAGGCTGGTCGGCCTTCGTCGGGCTGCAGATCGAGTACTCGTTGCTCGAGCGCTCCGTCGAGCAGGAGCTCGTGCCCATGGCGCGCGAGCTCGGCCTGGGGATCACGCCGTGGTCGCCGCTCAAGAGCGGCGCGCTGAGCGGGAAGTACACGCGAAAGACCGCGGGCCAGGTGAAGGGCGACCGCGGCTTCTTCCTCGACCCGTTCATCAACGAGAAGAGCTTCGCGGTCGTCGACGAGCTCGAGATCATCGCCAAGGCGCACGACAGCACGGTCGCCCGCGTGGCGATCGCCTGGCTGCAGGCGCAGCCGGGGGTGACGTCGACGATCATCGGCGCCCGGCGCCTTGCCCAGCTCGAAGACAACCTCAAGGCGGTGGACGTGACGCTCGCGGCCGAGGAGCTACGCAGGCTCGACGCGCTGACGAAGCCGACGTTCGGGTTTCCGCAGAACATGCAGCCGATGTTTCCGAGCATCCATAACGGCGGGACGACGGTGAACGGAGTCCACGCGCCGCCGTCGAGCTTCGTCATGGAACGGGGCGACAAGCCCTACTGACCTCGGCGGGTCTTACCGCACGTACCGCGGAGCGACGACGTCGGTCTGGACCGAGACGGCGTCGCTGACCGGCGAACGATTGGGTCGCGCCCCGACTTGTCCGTGGTCTTCCGAGCGGATAGGTTGGTCCCCAATGGTCGCACGCCCACGGAGCGCCCGTCTCTCCTCTGCAGCTCAGGTCCTTCCCTCGCCTCCCAAGCGGCCCACCGTCGAGGGACTGGGCGACGACGTCGGCGCGGCCGAACTCGCGCGTCGGGTCGCCGATCACGTCAGGCGACTCCGCGCCGAGCGCCAGCTCTCCCTCGATCAACTCGCCCAGGCGAGCGGCGTGAGCCGCGCGGCACTCTCGCAGATCGAAGGCGCCCGGACGAATCCCACCCTCGGAATCGTGTGGAAGGTCGCCGTCGGGCTCGGTGTTCCCTTCCAGGCGCTCGTCGGCGCTCCGGAGGCGTCACAGACCCGGCTGCTCCGCGCGGGCGACGCGATCGCCCTTCGCAGCACCGACGGGCAAATGGAGAGCCGCCTTCTCTCGGCATTCGGTGCCGCGGACCGCATCGAGGTGTACGAGCTCCGCATCCAGACCAAGGGCTTGCACCGCAGCGAACCCCACGGCCCGGGGACGCAGGAGGCGGTCATCCTTCTGACCGGCGCGCTGCGCGTGACGGCGGGCGACGACAAGCACGACCTCGTCGCAGGGGATACGCTGTTCTTCTCCGCGAATCTTTCGCATTCCTACGAGAACCGCAGCACGCGCGAGAGCCGATGCATCGACATCATCGCCTACGGCAGGACGTAGTTCCGGGCCACGGTCATCCGTGCCGACCAGATCCGTGCCAATGCTGCCGCCGGTGGCCGGGAGCTGTCGACCGCCGATCTGGCGGCGATCGACCAGATAGCCCCGCCTTCCGTGGCGAGCACGCCATGACCTGCGCCGTGCGCCTCAGAGCGGTCCCCAGATGGCGTCGGTGGCGAGCACTGCGCCCAGCGTCACGCCCGCGATGACGATCTCGCCGATGGCCCCGACGACGAGCGGGCGTAGGCCCTGCTTTCGCAACTCGACGAAGTTCGTCTTGAGGCCGACCCCGGCGAAGGTGAGCAAGAAGGCCCACCGGCTCAGGTTGGCCAGGCTGGTGAGCTGCGACCGCGCGAACACGTGCGCGCTGGCGAGCGCGGAGACGAGCAGGAAGCCCAGCACGAACTTCGGAAACCTGGACCACACCAGCGAGGCTCGCGAACCTTGGAGCTTCTTCCCCGCGCGGCCGGCGAAGTAGATGGCGACCCCGAGGACCACGAAGCCGATGGTCGCGTTGCGTGCGGTTTTTGCCAGCACCGCCCACTTGCCCGCCTCGTCGGAGTACATGCTGCCGGCAGCCGTCACCTCCGCCGTGTTGTCGATGGCCAGACCGACCCACAACCCGAAGGGGTGATCGCCCATGTGCAGCGCGTGTCCGATCGCGGGAAACGTAAAGAGGCCCACGGCCCCCAGCGCCAGGATGGCGCCAATGGCGTAGGAGGTGTCCTCGTCGTCTGCGTCGATGGCCCCCTGCGTCGCGATGATGGCCGAGACGCCGCACACCGCCGATCCCACCGCGAGCAACGCCGTCAGCTTCGGACCGAGCTTGAACACCCGGCCCAGCGCCACCATCAGCACACCGGCGATGGCGAACTCGATGACCACGAGCCCCAGGCTGAGGCCCCCCATCTTGGCCACGTCTCCCAGCAAGAACCGAGATCCCAGCAGCGCGATTCCCACCTTCAGGAAGAACTCGTACGTATCGATGCCCGGCGTGAAGACGCGCAAGAGGCCGAGGGCTCCCAGTGCGTTTCCCACCACCAATCCGAAGATGATGGCCCACAGCACGTACTCGATGTTCGGAAGAGCGATATGATGGGCCTGACCGAAGGCCCTCAAAAGGCCCTCCAGGCGCTTGGCGGGGTACCCTATCGCGGCAAGCAGGACGAGGCCTGGCAACAGACGCACGGCGCGGAGGACGAGGGACGCGCGTTCCGTGTCCGCAGCCGGATCGGGGTGAACGCCCTCGTCCGCGGTCACCATGGAACGTTCCCCAGGATGCCGAATCGAACGAGCGCCGCCAGCACGACGGCGACGATCAGCGACGCCCAATCGAGCGAAAACCAGGAAGCCCGGCGAGTCGGAGAGGGGGGACCGAGGGTCATTTTCCCTCTGTCTAGTATAGGAGACCAGGCGCCGCAAGCGGCACGTTCCGCCCGCGAATGTCCCGCACTCGATGCTTTTTGTCTCGCATGAGAGACCGACAGGCGGTAGAAAGAACCATGGATCTCGAGCTCAAGGGCAAACGTGCGATCGTCACCGGTGGAAGCCGCGGCATCGGAAAGGCCATCGCGCGTCAACTCGCCGAGGAGGGCGCCGACGTGGTCATCGCGGCGCGCAACAAGGACCCGCTGAGGGCGACGGCGACCGAGATCTCGGCAGCAACGGGTCGTCGGGTGATCCCTGCGGTGGCCGACACGCGGGAGAAGGACGCTGTGGACGCCCTGGTGGCCACGGCGATCGCCGAGCTGGGTGGGGTGGACATCCTCGTCAACAACGCCGCCGTCCCGGGCGGCGTCTCCAGCGCGACGCGCCTCGAAGAGCTGGTCGACGCCGAGGTCCTTGAGGACATCGACGTCAAAGTCGTCGGGTACCTGCGGACGGCCCGCGCCGTCGCCCCACACCTCATCGCAAACGGTTGGGGACGAATCATCAACATCGGCGGCCTGGCCGTCCATCGCACCGGCCGCACCGTCGCGACCCTGCGGAACGTCGGCGTCGCCGCCATCACCAAGAACCTGGCGGACGAGCTGGGACCCAAAGGCATCAACGTCGTCGCGGTCCACCCGGGAGCCACACGGACCGAGCGCACGGATCGGGCGTCGGAAGCTACTCTGGCGGCTTCATCGAGCATCGGTCGCATCGTCGACTCGTCGGAGGTGGCGTGGGTCGTGGCGTTCCTCGCTTCCCCGAGGAGTGTCGCCATCAACGGCGATGCCATCGCGACCGGCGGGGGCAGCCGGGGATCGATTCACTACTGACCAAACATGGGCATGCAGGGGGTTTCCCGGGAAACGTACAGGCGCAACGGGAGCCGCAGATGAGTCAGCGACTGCGGGTCGGGTTCGTCGGAGGAGTCCACCGGACAGGGCGCGATCTGGCCACGTTCGGCGAGGAGCTCGGACTCGACGTCGAGGTGCACGACGGAAGCGTGCGAGGCAACGCCAAGGCACGGCTCGCGGCGCTCGTCCATCGTACGGACTTTCTTTTCATCATCACCGGGACCAACAGCCATGGCGCAGTCCACGTCGCGAAGCGCGAGGCGGCAAAGACAGGGGCGAACGTGCGTATCCTCAAGTTCTGCGGATCGGGGACGGCGCGCGCCCTCTTGGCGCAGGTCGCTGAGACCACTGCCTCCGGGCGACGGCGGCTGAACGTACCGTGAGCCTCACCAGCGGTGCTGGTGAGGCCCGAACGCGGCGTCGTAGAACGGCACGATGACGTTGGCGGTGTCGAGGAAGTTGATCCCGGCGTCGATGGCGCGGTCGATGATGGTCTGCGAGTCTTCGGGGCTGGTCCTTCCGCCGAACATCATGCAGCCGAGGGTCAACGGGCTGACGCGAATGCCGGTCCTTCCCAGGTAGCGGAGTTGCATGCGTCCTTCGTAGCCAGAGCCGCGGCTGAACGCAAGACTCTGTCTTCCAGTTTGTCACTGGGTCCCCTATAGGAGACACTTGGTCGCGGATGACGGAGGGCTCCGCGTGCCCGAAAGCCGCGGAGGACGACGGGCGCCTGGGGGCCGACTTCTGACCGCCGCGACCGTCCTATGCGAAAGCCCAATGTTCTAGATTGGGCACTTTCATTGGACGTGCCCCGGGTCGCGGCCTACCGTCCGCATCGTCGCGGTGGCCTGGACGCACCGTTTCGCCGCACGCGCGGCGGCGACCAGGATCGGGACGCGACCGGCCGGTCTCTCGAGCTTGCATGCCGACGGATGTCCACTCGATGTGGAGCTCCTCCAGCACGGGTGGCAACGCGGCAAGCTGGCCGGTCGAACGAAGCCCAACGAAAGGACAACGCATCATGAGCGCAGCGAGCAATCTGTCATCGGTCATCGAGGGCC